>Ga0160502_100306_pt1 | contig 43190 bp, 41 predicted proteins | sample DIDnMG_14_FD_108237 | JGI IMG/M metagenome (GOLD analysis project Ga0160502, IMG submission 108237) | Enriched soil microbial communities from UW Madison campus, WI, USA - DID2933_E24_Xylan MG | ecosystem: Environmental > Terrestrial > Soil > Unclassified | place: USA: Madison, Wisconsin... | reverse complement strand
CCAGTTCATATGGGATCGGCTGAAGCGTGGTCAGATTGAACCGTATTACCGGCACGATGAAGACGTCTATATCGTCGATGATGATCTTCTCATGGTTGTGAACTTTGCCGTATCCGAACAAGAAAGGGACCTGATCGGCAACCCTCTGCACAAGATGATGATCATCACCTTCTTGGGTAGACTATCAGAATCGTTGGAGCTGCGAGATTTGAGAAGCTATTATTCGTGGCTGCGCCATTCCCGAAGAATGACCTTGGTGAAGAACGCCAGAACAAGAAAATGATACATAACCGATGAAACTAAAATGAGGCGAAACCCTATGAAATCACTCACAGATCAGGAGCTTATGACGGTATATGAGGATGCCGTTGAACTACAGCTTGAGAAGGAATTCCTTGACCTGCTGCTCCTAGAGATACATGCACGGGGACTAAAGCCGGGACAGGAAAAACAGGAGAAAGAGCAGCACCTGTTGATGTTGGGCAGCACGAAATAGAAGGATGAAGGGGGAACGATCATGTTTATTGGGGAAGGGTACGACTGGTCGGATTAATAGTTAAAATCATAATAAATTGAATATCGACAAATTATTACAAAATAAAACAATGACATCAAGTGTTATCTGTAATAAGATGTACAATGTTGTAAAACACAAGGAATTTATTCCTCATCTTTAATAAAATGGTTTATTTAAAAGAGAGCGCATACAATTTGAAAGGGGTAGCCTTCAACATGAGACGTACAATTATTATTTGCTTCATGATGGTTTGCATCATTTTTTCCAATGCACAGGTGATGTTGGGTTCTGAAAGCATTCAAGATTTAACTTCTTTTCTGGACGTGGAGGATTTGACAGACATCACAGAGCTAAGAACGCCGAATAGTAAAACCTATTCTACCGACCAACCGGGGGAATACGTACAGGTAATCTACTCGGATAACGTTCATTATGAAGGGCAAGATGGGAACTTATATGATATTCGAACGGAACTAACCGATCGGAATATGAAGAGCATTTCACAGAATGAAGTGTCCATAGATAATCGGACGGTTATGGGATCAATGCGCACAGCCGCTCAACTAGATACGAGTCGTTTCTTTGCTCTGCAAGTGCCATTTGAATTGGAGATCGCCAAAAACATACAAGAGGGCTATTCCATTGGTAAAGATCAAGACCGACTAACCTTTATTCCACAAGGTGTATCTCCAGTGATAGGGAAAATCGACGAGGAGGAACCGGACAAAGTCCGGTACGACAATCTTTGGCCGAACACGTCCATGACGTTAAAAGTTGTACCGGGTGGCATTAAAGAAGATATTATTCTACATAATTCCAATGCCCCCTCCACGTTCACTTTTGAAGTGATTGGTGGACTAGATAAGGATGGACGTGCAGGAGAACTAGCGGTTAGGCCGGCCTGGCTATTGGATAAAAACGGAACCTATAGAGATGTGCATACTGAAATACGTCATGTCAACAAAAAAAGCTATATGGAGCTTACTTGGGATGCAGAGGGGCTTGTGTATCCGATCGTCATTGATCCTACGGTCACCTTATCTGACCCGCGTATTTTTTATTCATGCAGAAATACACCGCTTACATTCAAAAGCGGATTCATTGTTATTTCTCAAGATACTCAACAGTGTCAAGGTTATATGTCTTTTCATACTCAATCTATTCCGGAAAACGCTGTGATTCTTAATGCAAAAATAAGTGCACATGTATCCGCCAACCGCGATTTTGATGTAACGGCGAGGCAAGTGACTACACCTATCATGGGTTCTGGCAATACACAATTACCTACAACTATTGATCTTAATCAATCTACTACTAGGGTCAGTGAAACAACCGGATCAAAAGGTCAAACTTTCTACTGGGATGTAACAACTATCATGAAAGCAACGTTTCACAATGGAATTGTCGGATTTAACTTTAGTCATATCCCTAAAATACAGAACTACCACGAAATGGTTACGAGTGAAAGGTATATCTCATTACTGGTTTATTACAAAACAGATAGCAAAGAATACTACTATAGTGATGCTAATCGATTACATTCAACCCGTCTACCTACCGGACATCTCGCGCTCAACCGTTATGACGCAAATGGAAACCTCCTTAGGAGAGGTGAGGTCGTATCCAACCGATTGGAAAATGGAGATTTTAGTAGAGGGAATCTGAATTGGAACCTGGGCTCTAACATGAAGGTGGAGCCGATTGCGTCAGAAGGTGGATCGGCTCTGATATTTTCAGCCGGCTCACCTCTCACTGAAGCAAGCAGAAGTTCATCGTATCCCATACTCATCGGTAATTCACAGCCCTACATGCTGAAAGTGAGGTTCAAAGATAGCACAACATCAGGCCGGTATAAAATTACCTGGCGATTGTATAACTCCCAGTCTGGGCAAGTGGGTCAGGGAACCCATATTATCGCCTCACAAAAAAACCAATGGACGACGGAGCATATTGAGATTCGCCCTACTTCAGTGACAGAGCAGCTTGTCATCGAAATAATCGCGGATAGTGGGACAGTTGGCGAGGCGTATGTGGACTACATTGAATTGCAAAAGGGAATAGGAAACCCTAGCTTCGAGAATGGTTGGTCTCGTTGGAACAGTGGTACTTATACGGGACCTTATTTTAGTCTCGTGAACCAAGGTGCCAAGGAGGGGAGCAATGCGCTAGCTTTCAATAGTGCTCAAACCATGAGTGGTTCCCACTCTTTACTTTATCAAGAAACGCTGGCGGTGTCTCCCCGGTCGGCTTATGCCTTGGGGGGCTGGTTCAAGGATTTGTTAACTGCAGGGAACTTCTATATCGAGGTAATGGAGTTGAATGCACAGATGCAGACGATTCAGTCGCACCAGATCAACGCCAGCACCTCCCGTAATACCAATCAATGGGCCTATCATGAAAAAAATTGGGTCACTCAACCCTTAACACGGTTTCTAAAGATTCAAATTACTGCTAATCAGGCAAAAGGCCAGGCGTTTTTGGATCATCTTAGTTTGAGAAGGCTGTAAATTCTGATTGGTTATGATGACGAGTCACTGGCCATACGTGCTGGCACACCCTATACGCAAAGGATGGACAAGATGAAGAAATGGGCTTCCCTACTACTAATCGTAATATTGTTATTTACGAGTATCCCGTTGTCTCCAGCTTCGGCTGCGGAGGAGCAATCAATCTATCTAATCAAATTCAAAAACATAGAGACGGGAATGGCTCCATGGCAGCACCGAATTCTGCACAAGTATACTAGATTGTCATTCGTCTCCGCTGAGCTTACGGCAACTGAATTGGCTCAGCTTATTCAAGATCAGAATGTTGAGTACATTGAGGAGGATGGAGGTGTCATCGCTCTTACAGTCCCCAATCTCATCGATTCGAGCCCGCAGAAGCAGAAGGCTGCGCCTCCAGAAGGTCGCTTGCCATCCGCAGACTATTCCGCAACGGGTCATGGGGTGAAGATTGCGATTATCGATACGGGGATCGCATCGCTGGCTTCTCTGCCTGTAGCAGGCGGGGCCTCCTTCCTGAATGATGATGCTTCCTATGAGGATCGCAATGGACATGGCACCTATGTGGCAAGCAGGATTGCTGGCTTCGATCCGCAGCAAGGGATAAGCGGGGTTGCCCCGGAAGCTTCCCTATATGCGTTGAAAGCCTTGAATGATGAGGGGCAAGGAAGCCATAGCCAGATCCTCCAGGCGGTAGAATGGGCGATCGACAACGAGATGGACATTATCCAGATGAGCTTCGGCACAACCGAGTATTCGCTTGCTCTGGCTGAAGCGATGAATCTGGCCTATGAGCAGGGCATCGTACTGATCGCTGCGAGCGGCAACTCAGGGCAGGCGAGGGTGGACTATCCGGCGGGATTCAATACCGTTATTGCGGTCGGCGCTGTGGATGAGAACCGTCAGCGGCTGGAGCTGTCCAATACAGGAAGTGAACTGGATGTGGTGGCGCCAGGCAGTGACGTGCCGGGGCTAGGACTGCACGGCGAGGTGGTGACACACTCTGGAACATCCGGCGCGGCAGCCTATGCCGCAGGAATTGCCGCGTTATATCGGTCGACATTTCCTTCCCTGCAGGCCGCCGAGTTGATGGAGCTGTTGCGGACGACCGCCGAACCGCTCGGGGCAGTGGAAGAGTATGGCTACGGTATGGTTCGTTACCAGACGGACACTACGCCGTCAGAAGAAGAACAGCCACAGCCTGAGCAGCCTGGGAAGGAGCAGCAGAAGGAAGAGAAGCTGCCATCCCCCGATAGCCAGGAGCAGGCGCCAGAGGATGTCGAGCGCTTGGGCGAGCTGCGGCTGGAGGCCGAGCGGGCACTGATCGAGAGCAGGCGTCAGCAAGCCGAGCAACAGGAGCAGCTAGAGCAGGAGCTGGCAAGCTTAAGTAAAGAGGACGTAATGGAGGAGTTCCATGTGACAGATGCCTGGGTTCAAGGCTATCTGGATCAGGGAATCCGTCTGCAAGAGCTGTTCACACCGTTGTGGGAGCAACAGATGGCTGAGCCGTCATCATCTGGCCGCATCCAGAGTTTCAACAGCAGGCAAGCCATGGATGTCAGTGGAGGGCCGCAGTTGAACCTCCAACCGCGAACGGTAGTCAATGCTTCAGAGGAGGCAGAGAGCGAGGTAGAATCCGACTTCGACACTGAAGCCCTGAAGCAGGAGTGGGAGGCCTCCATCCAGCACATTCCGTTGCCGGAACAGGCTGAAGCGCCGGAGGAAGTGGGGGAAGAAGAGCAGGAGACGTCCTCAAGCGAACATGACGAACAAGCTCAGGTTGAAGATGGCGATGAACAATCGCAGGTCCAACCGTCATCCCGATTCGCAATAGCTGCAGCGACCATTCCCGATCCGCCTGAGATCAACAGGCCGCTCGCCAAGATGTCGGAGGCGCCGTTTCAGGTGGGCTTATACGGGGAGCAGATTTCCTTGTTATCTGGCGGGTTATCCGTGTCCGAGTCCGATCTGACCTTGCCCGGAAGAAATGGTCTCTCCTTCACCTTAAGTCGAACCTACGACAGTAATAATGCCCAATATTATGATATGGATGTCCAGCATGATTTGGTCTATGACGGATTCGGCTTTGATGTGGATAAAACAAAAACTATAAGCAAAGAGTTCTATGATTTGACGCGGAAATATGACTCGATCATTAAGAAATATGGGTGTGGGAGTGATGAAAACCTAGGATTGGTGTGGACAGGTACGGGAACGGGAATAGTAACGGGACCGAAGAGGTACGACACCTTTCAGAATCTTCAGCATGCCTTGGTTAACCCCCCGGTACTAACGCCCGAGACGCGTCACCCATGTGGGGTGCAGCAAAAAAATCGCAAGTATGTGGAGGAGTTCAGCTTTAAATCCAATGAGTATACGACCAAGTATACAGACTATGTACTCGATTCCATTGAGAGAAGCCGACGAGGGCCTTATAGTACAAGAGAAGCGGCTCAAGTGGAATATAACAAGGTCAATAATGGGGACTATCATAGCAGTGGGAGATCGGGAAGCTACGAGAAAGGCTATCATCTTTACAAAACGTATGTGTCCACGGTCGGTTCGATCGGCTACTCCATCTCCGAGGTCATGCCGTACTATACGACCAATACGACAAAGGACAAGCCTGAGGACAAGCGCTTTCCGATCGGCAAGGGCTGGAGCTGGAACATCTCGTATGTGAAGCGAGAGAATAACAGGCTCTATCTGAATCTGGGCAGCGGCGGTGTCTACGAGATTCAAGGCAGCCAGTTGAAGAACTACCCGTACTCCGATCTGTCCTTTGTGACGGACACTTCGGTGACCTATGGCGGTAGAACATCTTCCTACGCACTCAAGTCCGTCTATGGAACAGCGCAGTATTTCGATTATAATGGACAACTGCTGCAGATTAAGGACGCTTATGGCAATACGGTCAGCTTCACCTATGCCAACGTATCGCCGTATGGGACGGTGCTGACGAAGATTACCGATGCTGTGGGCAATGTGCTCTCGATTGACTATTCGACCACGCAAGTGAAGCTGACGCAGGGCGACCGAATCGTTACGTACAAGAAAACGAGCAGCGACGGCAAGGAGCTGCTAAGCCAGGTCATCGATCCGATGAATCGGACAACGACCTATAACTATGCGATTCGCCAAGCGAAGTTCAGTCTCATTGGCAATGCGCCGAATACGAGCAATCCATACGCCTTGCTCACCGGGATTACCCATCCGACAGGGGCCAGAACGGACTACACGTATGAGGTCAATCCGGTCACCCGATTTATCGGCCAGAATCAGGTCAATCAGTCCTACCGCATCGCAAGCCGCAAGGATACCGTCACCTACAGCAATCAGACGACAGAAACCTATCATACCTCGTCGGTCGTCTACGGAGGAGATATGGGCAGCACCTACGGCACGAATGCTACGTTCACAAATACGTTGTTCGATGGGCTGCTGGAAACCCAGATGACGTATAAAAAGCAGCATGTGAACCATGAAATTGGCGCGGTCTACTATAACACCCGAATCGTCGTCGATGATGGGACACAACAGAAAGTGACCGAGTTGACCTACGATGAAGCGAAGCGCAGAATGGAGCCGATCAAGGCATCCACACGGTACAGAAACAAGCAATCCCAGGTGGCTTCGCCTGCCGTGGTCTCCTCACAGGTGTATGATGATTACAAAAATATCACGAGCGCAACCGACCCATTAGGCAAGGTGTCGACCTATACCTACCACAGCACGACTCGCCGCCTGCTGTCTTCGGTAGAACCGGTGGCAGATGGGAAGAGCATCTATACGGAGCTGGTGTCCCGGAATGCGCAGGGAGATATTACGGAAATGAAGCTGCGGGATACGACAGCGACAGGAGCCGTCTTGCAGCATGTCGAATTCACCTATGATGCCTATGGAAATGTTACGCTGGCACGTACCAAGGAGACGAATCGTAACCTGGATACGCAGATCGTGTATGGCAGTGCCTACAGCTATGCGTATCCGACACAAATTACGATGCCGTACAAGGATGCGGATGGCATCAGCCGCAGCCAAGTGGTCAAGGCCACCTACAACGCCAGTACAGGCACCATAGCGAGCTATGTGGACGGCAACAATCAGACGACAAGCTACACCTATGATAAATTAGGTCGTTTGCTTGAGATGAAGCACCCGGACGGGAAGACAATAACGTTCACGATCTATGATGTCGCCAATGAAATCCGTCAGACGGATGAGCTGGGTCGCATCCGCTATGTCAAATGGAACCCGCTAGGGATGGAGACGGAGAGCGGCTGGATCGAGAACGGGACATTGAAGGCCAAGACGAAGAACGGGTACAACAGCTATGGGCAGTTGAGCTGGAGCGAGGATACGCTGGGGAATCGGAGCGTATTCACGTATGATAAGTGGGGACGCGGTACCACTGTCACCTTGCCGAATCAGAGCCAGACAACGGTAGCATACGATGATCTATTGAATACCATCGTGAGCACAGATGCCGACGGCAACAGTCTGCGCGAAACCCGGGATGAGATCGGACGTGTCATCAAGAAGGAAGAGAAGCAGGGCAGCGGGTATACGACGGTATGGACAGGCAGCTATGACCCGGCGAGCCGTCTGATCCGCGAGCAGGATGCGAAAAACCTGGTGACGCAATACACGTACAGCCTGTTGGGTCAACTGATCGGCGTGACGAATGCGAATCAGGAAAGCTATCAGTATGCATACAATCGGGCAGGACAATTGACCCGAACGACCTACCCGGATCAGACGTATGCAACAAAGGAATATGATGAGCGGGGGCAGATCATACGGGCGACCGACCCGGAGTCTAGGGTGCAGAAGCATTACTATGACGGCAATGGCAACCGGATCAAGATGGTGGACAAGAAGGGGCAAAGCTTTGCCTATAGCTATTCCAACCGCGGCTTGCTGCTGAGCAAGCAGGGACCGACCGAGACGATCAGCTACACCTATGATGCCGATGGTTCACGGAAGACGATGACGGATCGCACGGGAACGACCACGTATACGTACAAGTCCTATACGGGAGAGCTCGCCAGTGTGAAGTACCCGGATGGAAAGCAGTTGTCGTATGCATACAATGCGGCAGGGAACCGGAGCCAACTGGTGATGCCATTCGGAGATACGGTGAACTACAGCTACAACAAGGTGAACCAGTTGACAGAGCTGAAGTGGAACAACGTGACCCAGGCGAGCTACACGTACACGGCGGCGGGGCGAATGAAGACCCAGCAGCAGGCCAACGGTGTGGTGAGCGAGTACGGCTACAGCTTCGGCAAGCTGAGCGAGCTGAAGCATCAGCGAAGCGCCGCACTGTTGAAGAGCTACAGCTACACGCACGATGCCAACCAGAATATCACGAAGATTACCGAAAGTCGGAGCAGCGGCGTAGAGAACCGCCAGTTCACGTATGACGCTCTAAACCGGATCAGCACCTCGTCATACAACAACGAAGCCTACAGCTATGATGTGAAGGGGAACCGCGCGACGTATACAACCGATAGTACAGACAATCTGATGTTGGATGATGTGGCGTATACGTATGATGAATGGGATCGGCTGACGAAGGTAGAGCGCTCCAATGGCAAGACGGTAGAATACAGCTATAACGGGGACAATCTGTTAGTCGAGCGCAAGGAGAACGGGGTACGGACGCGCTATTACTATGATGGAGCGAACATCGTAGCGGAAGGTACCGTGCAAAGTAATGGAACAGTAGTCGAGAAGGCGAGTTACTTGCGCGGCAATGCGCTGGTGATGAGAGAGGACGCCGCGAGCAGCAAGGGGTACTACCTGCACAACGGACATGGCGATGTGGTGGGCATCCGCAATGCGAGCGGAGCGGTCGTGAACGAGTATGAGTATGACCTGTGGGGTAAGCCGCTGGTTACGGTGGAAGGCGTAGACAACCCGTTCCGCTACTCGGGCGAATATTGGGATAAGAGCAGCGAGCTACAATACCTGAGAGCGCGCTGGTATGATCCGGGGATGGGCAGGTTTATTAGTGAGGATACGTATGAAGGGGAACTTGGGAATCCGTTAAGCCAAAACCTATACACTTACGTGCATAATAATCCGTTAATCTATATCGATCCAACAGGTAACTGGTGCGAGTCTGCTGATGGTTATTGGTCACACTCTGGGGCGTGTAATAGCTCTACATCAACGTATAGCGATGACATGCTTCATGATGGCGATCTAATTAAAAATGGCAAGAATTTTGTCGGCCCATTACAGACCTATAGTTACCCTTTAGAATACAGATATGCACGTTGGAAAGCTGGGGATGTGGCGGCATTTGAGGGTGCGAGTAATTCAACTCGTCAACAACTGGCATATATGGCTAAAAGTGATTGGACATGGACGGATGCAGTGAAATGGTTCTCTGCTGGTGTTCTAACTGGAGCAGTATTATCATCTCCTGCATCAGGCATACTCGCAATGGAGGTCGCTACCACAGGCACGTTTACCTACAATGCAACGACATTGGCAGGTGGAACTGCTGCAATGTTGAAGATATTAACAGGTAGTAAAGCTCTTAGTAAAGTTCCAGCAATGAACAATCTTGCTCTCAAAGCACTTGAGGTCAATAGACCAATTACTGGAATAATAAGAAGTGATGGTACTATAGAAGCACACGTTCAAAATGTTGGATATACAATTTCTCATCGTTCTCTGGGTTTGACTAAAGCAGATACTGGTTTCAATATGTCATTTTATAATGGACAATGGAGTGTTACTGGGTCTGGTTATGCTTCGAGTCAAGGTTGGAATATGCCAAGTGCAGCACAACAGGAGATGATCAAAACATTGTTTGGGGTGAAGTGAACTGTCACTAGTAGATAAAATCAGGCGTAAGTATGCTGTCTATTGCCCAGAATGTCAAGAGGAACTTAATTGGTATGCATCTGGCTCAGGTGAGACAACAATTTTTAAATGCGTAACATGCAACGATTACTACTCTCGATCCGATTCATCTTCAGATTTATTAAGAACAGATGTCGGACAGAAAATTCATGAACAGCTAAAACATATTGAGTTTCAAGAGTATTACAATGGAGGTCGCTCAAGCGAAGTATTCGGCCCTAAGTGGATGAAGCTTCTAAATCGACTTGCAAAGAAATAATAACTTGTGACCACATGCGAGCGTAATAACTCCATGTGGTTTCTTTTTATATCCGTCGGATAATGCTGATAGTAGCATATGAGCGGCGACGCTATTAAGAGGAGCGGAACTCATTTGTGCTTAACTACATCTTTAGCGCCTCTCTTTCTTAATCGTTTCGTACATCTCGGTATTCAAGAGCACAGTTGTTCCACAACAGGTGCGTTGTAGGATAGGAACGCCTTCCTTATCGCTCCAGCGAAGCAATCGTGCCACTGGCGCTACTTCCGCCAGTGCTGACACGAGAGATACTTTTCAAACAAGAAAACGACGTAGCAACATGTAGATCCTAACCTTATGGTTGGACAATGGCAAGTTGATTTCCAGCAGGAGTAGCTTGTAGCCTTCCCTACCGTTGACAGAAATCATATCTGTACAGTAAAAAGTAGATGCTTTTTTAATGGAGGGTCTGCTGGACCGTCTTACGCACCTCTTGCACACCATCAATCACAAAACCGTGTACGTGGAACCGATCAGCAACCCGGATAGCAGAGGGAAAACACTCCCGAATCCAAGTGTGGTAGGCTTGGGCCAAATCCATCACGACTGCTTTGGGCTGTAGCATACGAAATGACGGATGTTCGTTGGCATACGCACGTAGATCGTCTAATTTCCTTCCAGGCAGCAGATCCAGCATGGTTTCTCCTTTGAGATTGTGAATGCCGGTATTGTAGGTATTACCTTTCTTGATCGCGAAGTCATCGATGCCGAGCACCAAATCACGGGTCTGTTGTGCTTCTCCCATGCTTGTTCGATGAAAACAAGATTTGACTTATCGTAAGTTCTGGTAAATCGAGCATTTCATTGATATACTGGATTTGCATCTGTTTATTCCTCACTTGTTGTTGGGTAGGACTTTCAACAATACAGGAATAGCAGATTTTTTTCCATTTTTATATATCCTTTATCCAGTCAAGCACTGATTTCTGTGTAGAGCCTGGATTTTAACATGTAAAATCCCCTCCGGTTAACAGCGCAAAGCTCATAATAACATGAACTTTTTTTTGACTGTCTACCATGAGGGGATATTAGGTTAGGAATTCCGAAATTGAGCATCGTCATATATAATGTTGGTTATTGCTATTCCTTCGTACAAAGGCAACAATTCAATCCAAGCTTATTGAATCCACACTACAAAATCCATCTCATTGTTAACTGCACGCCAGGAGGAACCTGAGCCGACTTTTTTGGTAGAAAAAATACCTTTGTCAAAAATTTCGAATCCCGTAATTTCAATTCTTGGATATGCGTCTATCACAAGATATTTATTATATGGTACTGCTCTTGTTTCAGACCCAGTGATAGTTACAGATTTCGAAGAACCAATTGTATATCCCACTCCTGCACTTACAACCTCTGCACTTACTTCATAGTTAGCACTAAATTCAGCATAAACCGAATCTGTAGTATTGATTTCTACTCTTAAATTTTGACATCCGGAAGTAATAGAGCACATAATTCTGCCTCTAGCAATGCGATCTGGTGAAGTGCCCGTACTTGTACCTGTTTTCTGTACATATAGTCCTAAAAAAGGTGCTGCTGTAATATTCCTTTCTTTCAATTCTTGTACCTCTTGCCCGCTACTTTTGCCTTTTACACGCTTAATACGAACAAGTTGAGCATCTGGACTTGGCTTTTTAATTCCCATCTGTTCAATGAATGCATCAGGATCATAAGGATAAATTTCAATAGATCCATCTTTAAGTTCGACCACTTTGGCTACATCTGTTAGGGCTGGTTCAATTGTCTTCTTATTAGAAGACGGTGGTGGTTCTGTAAATGCAGAACTTGATAAGGATAGAGAGGAGGTCATGGCTAGTACAAGCATTATCATTAAAAACCTTCGTTTCATATTCTACCTCCAAATTATAGTATAAGACCCTATGGCTTCATCGGATTGTACCACCCAAAACATAAATAGTAAACTATTTCCATTAATAAATTTACCTTATATGGTTACTGATGGAGGCGACATATCCCTTGTCCCGCTTACATATATATGTACGAGAAGCGCCTGTCCGGTTCGGGCTTGCCGGAGCAGCAGGCTACGACCCTACAGGGTCAAAGATATGGAAAGCGAGGAATGAACGTGACAGGCATCCGCTGCAATCGTCTACTGGTGTTACCGCTCCTATTCGGGCTGATACTTGCCCTCTATCCTGCAGCGCCTAAGCTGCAGGCGGCCGGAGCGCCTACTGAACCGGTTATGCATGCTAAGGCAGCCGCGCTGATTGATGTCGAGTCTGGGAGAATACTCTATTCTCACAATGGCGATGACAAGATGCTGATCGCCAGCCTGACCAAAATAATGACGGCTATTGTCGCGATCGAACAGGGTGAGCTGTCGGACATGGTTAAGGTAAGCAAGAGGGCATTCGGTAAGGAGGGCTCCTCAATCTATCTCAAGCTGGGCGAGGAGATGAGTCTGCATAATATGCTATACGGCCTAATGCTGCGCTCTGGCAATGATGCGGCTACGGCAATCGCCGAGCATGTGGGTGGATCGGAGGAAGGCTTTGTTGTTCTGATGAATGAGAAAGCGCAATGGCTGGGTCTGGGGAATACACATTTTACGAATCCGCATGGGTTAGATCATCTGGAGCACTACTCCACGGCGAATGACCTGGCGAAGCTGACCGCCTATGCGCTGCGCAACCCGAAGTTTCGCGAGATCGTAAAGACACGCATGAAGCAGGTCAGTGACCGTGATTATTCGTGGCGCAACAAAAACAAGATGCTCTTCTTATATGAAGGCGCAGACGGAGTGAAGACGGGCTACACGAAGCAAGCCTTCCGCACGCTCGTATCGTCAGCGACGCGAGGGGGACAGCAGCTTGCCGCTGTCACGCTCAATGATGGCAATGACTGGGTCGATCATGCCGCGATGCTGGATTGGGGCTTCGAGCATTATCCGTTGCGCAAGCTGGTAGGCAGCGGGCAACGGATACAAGGCTATCCGTTCGAGGTCGTCCGTACCTTCCGCTACCCGCTGACAGATGAGGAGTATAGCGCCATCCGAACGAAGCTGATCGTTCAGGCAGAGGGCAGTACCGAATATGAGCTTGGTGCTCGCGGGGGGCTGGAGCTTTTTTTGGGCGAGGACAAGATTGCCACGGTCGCAGTTCGTGATGCAGCGCTGCATCACACCCAGGAGCATGCGACGCCGAGCCTGGCACACACGTCGGGGCGGACACGCACATGGAGGCAATCGATACAGCTAGTCATTCGTAGCCTATTCGGGTAGAGGAGGGGAGCGCATGGTCAATTGGATTTGGCTGCTGCTGATCGTGGTCAGCTTTGGATTTGCTGCAGCAACGGGCAACGTTGAAGCGGTCACAGAGGCAGCATTCGACGGGGCGAAGACCGGAGTGACGGTCAGCTTCGGCCTGATCAGCATTCTCGTGTTCTGGCTTGGGATGATGCGTATTGGCGAGGATGCGGGCCTGCTGGAGAAGCTGGCTCGCATGCTGGGGCCGCTGGTTCGCTATCTATTTCCAGATGTGCCGCGCAATCATCCGGCGATCGGGTACATCATGACGAATATGAGCGCGAATATACTTGGCCTGGGAAATGCCGCTACCCCGATGGGAATCAAGGCCATGCAGGAGCTGCAGAAGCTGAACCCGGACAAGGAGACAGCGACACCGGCGATGTGCACACTGCTAGCGCTCAACACCTCCAGTATTACGCTGGTGCCGACTACACTGATTGCGATTCGTATGAATTTTGACTCTGCCCATCCGGCAGAGATTGTCGGAACGACCTTAGTCGCGACTGCGATCGCGACCGCTGCCGCCATCGCGGCGGATCGCTGGTATCGCAAGCGGACACCGCCCCCCTCAATCGGTTCAGCGGGTATCCGCGGCAGCTCTCCGAAGCACGGAGCAGCCGAGCAGCAAGCGAGGCCAGTTGTGGAAGGGGTGAAGTCCGGTGTATGAGATCGTGTCGGTATTGTCCATATGGGCCATACCGATGATGATTGTGTTCATTCCGCTCTACGCTGCCTTTCGCAGGGTGCCTGTCTATGAGTCATTTGTGGAGGGAGCCAAAGGCGGGTTCGATACCGCCATTCAGATTATTCCTCATCTCGTCGGCATGATGGTTGCGATCAGCATGTTCCGGGCATCTGGGGCGATGGAGCTGATGACACAGGCGATGCGGCCGTTGTTCGATCTAATCGGCATTCCTAGCGAGGTATTGCCGCTTGGTGTGCTGCGGCCGTTGACGGGCGCCGGATCGCTTGCCTATACGACCGAGCTCATCAAGGTGCACGGACCAGATTCAATGATCGGCCGCATCGCATCGACGATACAGGGGAGCACCGATACGACGTTGTACGTGCTGACCGTGTATTTTGGGGCGATCGGCATTCGCCGTTCCCGCTACGCGCTCAAGGTGGGCTTATTTTCGGACTTGGTGGGCTTCATAGCTGCGGTCTTCATTTGTTTGCTTGTATTTGCATAGAAGCATAGAAGCATAGAAGCGAAAGATACGATTATATAGGTCATACATAGCGCCTCCCGATTAGGGGGCGCTATGCTGTTGTTTTTCGCGGCGCAGTGGCGCTGAGGGCATCCTCGTCGAAAAAAATCACATCGTGCGGGGTACTTTGTGATTGCCCGCTTGTGCTTTTAAGAACGAATAGGTATGATGGAGAATGAGGTGAAACAATTGGAACGTTTACAAAAAATTTTGGCACAAGCCGGTGTCGCATCGCGGCGCAAATGTGAGGAATTAATTTTATCGGGGGCAGTGCAGGTTAACGGAGAGACCGTTACAGAGCTGGGGACCAAGGCTGATCCGGCAGAGGATGTCATCAGCGTCAACGGCAAAATTGTACGGGGGGAGAACAAGCTGTACCTGATGTTCAACAAGCCCAAGGGCGTCATTACGAGCGCGAAGGACCCTGAGGGACGCAAGATAGTTGCTGATTTTCTTAAAGGAATCAAGGAGCGAGTCTATCCGGTCGGACGGCTGGATTATGATACAGAGGGGCTGCTGCTGCTGACCAATGATGGACAGTTTGCCAATATGCTGACCCACCCCAAGCATCATGTTCCCAAGACGTATCTGGCTACCGTCAAGGGGGTGCCGCATGGTCAGGAGCTGGACAAGCTTGCCAAGGGGATTCAGCTTGAGGATGGCATGACCGCACCCGCAGAGGTCGAGTACCAGGATGTGGACCCGGACAATAAGTTTGCGACCATTACGATTACGATTCATGAGGGGCGCAACCGCCAAGTAAGACGCATGTTCGAGGCGATCGGTCATCCGGTCATCCGGCTGAAGCGGATTCGCTTTGGTGAACTAGGTCTGCACAATCTGCAGCGTGGCAAGTTCCGCCAACTGACGCCCAAGGAAGTGAAGGATCTGCTGGATATCGCCTCCAAGTCACATAATATTCATAAAAAATGACCGCTCAAGTCACCTTATATCCGATATAATGTAACTTGTGAATTGTTTGCGACACAGGTGGGGGAATAGGTATGGGGACTGCCCGTAAAAAAGTGCAAGTTGTCATTCTGATTTTGGTTCTGCTGATTGGCGGGTTTGCCATTGGGCAAACCTTATTTAAGGAGAAATCGAAAGTGCCGGGAGTAGGAGATCAACCACCCGGTTTTTCATTGTTTGATCTGAAGGGCGAAGTACATAGCCTGGCGGATTACAAGGGCAAGCCGCTCGTTATTACGTTCTGGGGAACGTTCTGTCCACCATGCATTCGCGAGCTGCCTGAGTTTCAGAGGCAGTACGACAAGTGGAAGAGCGAAGGGCTGGAAGTGCTGGCGATTAATTTAAGTGAAGCGGATCTTCCTGTGCAAAATTATGTTCAGCGGCTGAACCTTAATTTTACGGTGCTGCGGGATGTGAATCGCAAGGTGGAGCGTATGTACGGCTTAAGGTCGTATCCTACTACCTTTTTCGTCAAGCCGGACGGTAACATAGCGGAGATCGTCGTGGCTGAGATGAGCGAGGAACAGATCCAGAAACGTGTGGAGAAGCTTTTTGAGCCCTAATAAGGAAGGAAAGGAGGTTTCCCACATTGTTTCAGAATACAAAATGCGAGTGCGGCCATCAAAATCATGTGGGGACTGTGCTATGTGAATCCTGCGGCAAGCCGCTTGGAGAAGAACTGCTATCAGACGAGCCGCTCGAGATGCGTTATGATGGTGTAGCAAGGCGGTCACAGAAGGCGAATCCGAATCTTATCGATAAGATATGGAGCTTCTTCTCGTCGGTCAAGATTGCTGTCTATCTGATTATAATAACGCTGTTGGCATCCGTGCTGGGCACCATCTTCACCCAGGAGAATATGTTGACCGAGGACCCGGCTACCTATTATGAGATGAACCATGGAACTATCGGTAAAATCTATTATATGCTAGGCCTGTCTCACACGTATAATTCCTGGTGGTATATTACGCTGCTCGTCATGATCGGCACCTCGCTCGTTATCTGCTCGCTCGACCGGGTGTTGCCGCTGTATCGTGCGCTGTCCAAGCAGCAGATTCGCAAGCATCTTCGTTTTATTACTCGCCAAAAAGTTGTCTATACCGGCCCTATTGAAGGCAGCGAGGAGCAGTTTGTCGAGCGGATCGCCGAGCAGTTGAAGAAGAAGCGATACAAGGTGCATACCGAGGGTACGGCGCTGCTGGCCGAGAAGAACCGGTTTAGCCGCTGGGGGCCTTACATTAACCATATCGGGCTGATCCTGTTTCTGCTGGCGGTACTGGCCAGAAGTATCCCAGGGCTGCACATGGATATGTATGTTGCTGTTCCTGAAGGCCAGACCAACGAGATTGAGGGAACCGAATATTATATTAAGAATGAGAAGTTCACGGTGAACTATTATACAGATGACGAGCTTCCCGACAGCTTGAAGGGCACTGCAAGACCCAAGCTGTATGAGACGAAGGCCGTCCTGTACCGCTGCGTGGAGGACTGTAACGAGCTGACCAAGGAGCCGGTGCTGGAGGAGGTCGCGCGTCACGATATTGTGTTAAATGATCCGCTCAGCTATGAAGGGCTGAAGGCGTACCAGTCAGGCTTTGATGCCACGCCACGCCTGGAGTTGGTCAAGCCGGTGCTGATCAACAAGCAGACTGGGGAGGAGTTCGGTCCATTTGAGCTCGATATTCGCAATCCTCAAACAACCTTTCAGGTGGGGCCCTATACGCTGAATTTGCGGTCACAATATATGGAGTTCGCTTATGGCAGCAACGGCGAGCCAACTACTCTCTCCAGAGAGCCGAACGCTCCAGCCTATCTGTTTATTATCACGGGGCCTGGATTGAAGGAAGAGGGGGAGGCTTATCTATACTTCCCGAACCAGATTGATAAGCTTCAATTCAATCAGGATGCCCTGAACCGTTCGATTGCAGATCGATTTGAGATTAAGGTGAATGGAATGGAGAATGTGAAGCTATCTGGCGCCATCACCTATCTGAACATTCGCAAGGATTCAGCGGTCCCGTATATATGGATCGGGGCGGCAATCTCCATGATTGGCCTTATTATGGGCTTTTACTGGCACCATCGCAGAATATGGCTGCGCTTTGACCAGGGGACGTTATCGCTGGGAGCGCACACCAACAAAAACTTTTATGGCATGCGCAGCGAAGTCGCCTGGGTGCTTGGCAAAGCGGGCATCGAGGTGGAGCCCAAATCGCTCGATAACGGGGGGAACAAAACGTGAATTTTTGGCTGGAACTTAGCAGTGATTCCTTTATCGCTGCCTTCTTCTTATATTGCTTCGGCTTCATCTTCTATATGATCGCCATTGGCGGGAAGAAGTGGAGCAACCGCGATTCCAAGGCCCACGTCAAGCGCTGGGGCAAGATCGCTTACATCGTGTCGCTGCTCGGTCTGGCGGCGCATCTATTGTTTTTCTTTGCCAGGTGGTATGGAAGCGGGCAGATTCCGACGAGCAACATGTATGAATTCATGACCTTCCTTGGGATGGCGATCATGATTGCATTTGTCATCATCAATGCTATCTATCGCACGCCGCTGCTGGGGATGTTCGCTCTGCCGCTTACGGTTATTATCGTAGCGTATGCGTCGGTATTCCCGCAGGAGGTGCAGCCGCTCATCCCGTCATTGAATTCAATCTGGCTGAAGGTGCACGTCACAACGGCCGCGCTCGGGGAGGCCTTCTTCGCTGTCGGGTTCGCTGCGGGGCTTATGTATCTGCTGCGTGTGGTGGACTTCAAGCAACAGACGAAGGAAGCCAAGCGTGCGCAGCGCTGGGTAGAGTTTACGCTGTATGTGCTCGTTGTTATCGTGGGCTTCATCGTTATTGTGTTCGCGTTCCGGGGCGCCGATTACCATGCAGAGTTTATGCAGGAGCAGGTGAAGATAGACAGCCGCGGTCAAGAATCGACGACAACGGAAACGGTCGAGTACACACTGCCGCCGATATTTAAGCCGTATAACAGTGTTACCACGAGCATGGACAGCTTCCTAGGCTTGCAAGAGCCACTGCTTGAGACGCCATCGTGGATGAATGGGGTTAATGCTGGACGCAAATTCAATACGGTGATTTGGTCTATTATCGCCGGCTCTATATTGTATGGTCTGCTGCGGCTGCTGCTCCGCAAGCGTCTGGGTGCTGTTATTCACCCGTATATGGAAGGAATTGATCCTGAGGATCTGGATGAGATCAGCTATCGGGCGATTGCGATCGGCTTTCCGGTATTTACGCTCGGTGCGTTGATTTTCGCGATGATCTGGGCCAATATTGCCTGGTCGAGATTTTGGGGATGGGATCCCAAAGAGGTGTGGGCACTAATCACATGGCTGTACTACAGCGCATACCTCCACCTGCGTCTATCGCGCGGCTGGCAGGGACAACGCTCCGCATGGCTAGCTGTGATCGGCTTTGTCATTGTCATGTTTACGTTAATTGGGGTCAATCTGGTCATTGCCGGCTTGCATTCCTATGCCGGAGTATAATACCATTTCAGTAGAAAGGAGCGGGGAGTTATGTCTGAGCCCATTCAACGTATTTTAGTGGTAGATGATGAGGAACGAATTCGCCGATTGTTGAAGATGTATCTGGAGAAGGAAGGGTATCAGATTGAAGAGGCAGAGGATGGAGAGACTGCGCTTCGTATGGCAACGGCTTTCGATTTTGACCTGATCTTGCTGGATGTGATGCTGCCAGGTATTGATGGTATTGAAGTGTGTTCCCGGTTGCGGCAAGTGAAGGCAACACCTGTTATTATGCTTACCGCCAAGGGGGAGGAGATGAATCGTGTACAAGGCTTTGAGGTAGGCGCGGATGACTATGTCGTCAAGCCCTTCAGCCCACGCGAGGTCATCTACAGGGTCAAGGCCATCCTGCGTCGCTCCTCCGCCACGGCGTATCTGACGAAGGAAGCTAACTCAAGCAACAATATTGTATTCCCGCATCTGGTAATTGAACATGATGCTCACCGTGTGACTGCGGGAGGGCAGGAGGTCAGCCTGACGCCGAAGGAGTATGAGCTCCTGCACTATCTAGCCATCTCGCCGGACAAGGTATTCTCGCGGGAGGAGCTGCTGAAGGACGTATGGAATTATGAGTTCTTTGGCGACTTGCGCACGGTGGATACCCATGTGAAGCGGTTGAGAGAGAAGCTGAACAAGGTATCGCCCGAAGCAGCAGGCATGATCACAACGGTATGGGGCGTAGGCTATAAGCTAGAGGTTCCGAAGTAACGATGCTGCGAAGAAGCGTTGTCGGCAAGCTATGGCTGACGATTATGTTGCTTGTCGCGCTCATATTAATTACACTTGGAACGCTGCTTCTGCTGTATGTGGATCTGACCTTTACTAGCGCAACTAACGAGATTATGATGCTGTTCATTATTACCGGCGTCATCGGGTTTTTGCTGACTACGTTTTTTGCCTTCTTTCTCATCACTAAGATCACGCAGCCACTAGTCCAACTAAAAAAGGCCGCGGATCAAATCTCTAAAGGAGAGTACCGGACAAGAGTTCCCATCCGGTCCTCGGATGAGATTGGCGAACTGGGAAATACCTTCAACCATATGGCCTCGGAGCTCGATACGATTATCAAGGATCTATACCACGAGAAGGATCATCTCTCAAGTGTGCTGCGCAGTATGGCGGATGCAGTTATTACATTCGACGCAGCCGGTAGGATTATTCTGACCAACCCCGAGGGGCAGCATGCGATGGAGCAATGGAGCAAGCTGAGCTGGTCTGAGGGTGATCAGCATCCCAAGCAATACGGTGAGGTGCCAGAACCATTATATGAACTGTACCGCACGGTTCTGCGCGAGGGGCGCGATCTGAGCAGCAAGGTTAATGTGCACGACAGCGTCTGGTCTGTCGTGATGGCGCCGCTTACCTCTAATGAGAGTGTCAGAGGGGCGGTCGTCGTCATGCGCAATGTAACAGAGGAATACAAGCTGGAGAAGCTGCGGCGCGACTTCGTGGCAAATGTATCTCACGAGATTCGCACACCGCTCTCGATGCTTCAAGGCTACAGCGAGGCGCTAATGGATGATATTGCCGCTTCCCCGGAGGAGCGCCAGGAGCTGGTACAGGTCATCTACGATGAATCGTTAAGGATGAGTCGGCTAGTGAAGGATCTGCTGGATCTGGCTCGCATGGAGGCCGGTCACATTGAGATGAACTTTCACGAGGTGGAGCTTGGTGTTCTCATTCGCAGGGTGACCCGCAAGTTTCAGGTGTTTTCCAAAGAGCGGGGCATTACATTGCGTTACGAGCTACCGGATGAACCCATGATGCTGCAGGCAGCCGATGAGGATCGTCTGGAGCAGGTGCTGACGAACCTGCTAGATAATGCACTTCGGCATACGCCTGAGGATGCTCGCATCTGGGTGACGGCTGAGCCGATAGCTAAGGATGACAAAGCTTATGTCAGGCTGGTTGTGAAGGATCAGGGGAGAGGCATACCGAGAGAAGACTTGCCCTACATCTTCGAGCGCTTCTATAAAGCCGACAAGGCACGTACTCGCGCCCCTTCAGGTGGAACGGGCCTGGGTCTGGCCATCGTCAAGAACATTGTCGATTCGCATGGCGGCTCCATTCATGTGGAGAGTCAGATCAATGTAGGCACGACCTTTACCATTCTGCTGCCGGTAATGCCGGCGGGGAGCAAGACATTGCCATAGCGACGATCCTGTTCGGACTCACGAACAGCATAGCGGCGCGGGATCCCTCCCGCGCCGCTTATTTTATGCCTCCTATAGCTCTGTTCCGCTTCGGGTACTAGCTCTACAGAAAAACCGCCAGCTCTGCTATGCAGAACTGGCGGGGTATCCTTCATCAGGGAGATTAGTAGAGCGTAATCTCCTTGGCATTATTCACATCTGGCAGACTGGCAATCTCCTGCAAGACTTCTCTTGGTGCAGCCTTGTCGACGCTCAATACCATAACTGCCTCGCCGCCGACAATTTTACGTCCTACTTGCATCGTGGCGATGTTAACATCATTGCTGCCTAGCAAGGTACCGATGCGACCGATGATGCCTGGTTTGTCGCTGTGCGACACGAGAATCAGGTTACCCTCTGGGGCAACGTCAACCGGGAATTTGTCAACTTTGACAATGCGCGCACCATAACCGTTAAGCAGTGTGCCTGCAACGATACTCTCCGCTTGCTTCACGCGCAGCGAAACGGTCAGCAGGTTCGTAAAGCCTTTGGTGGTGTGTGATTTCTGTACGACGATGTTCACGCCGCGCGCCTTGGCCAGATGCATCGAGTTGACCAGATTGACCTGCTCGGAGCCCAGGTGGTGCGAGAGCACGCCCTTCACCACATAGCGGGTCAGCGGCTGTGTGTCCACTTCAGCCAGATCACCGGAGTAGCTGACGGTAATCTCTTCCACTGCGCCTTCAGCCAGTTGAGCGGCGAAGCTTCCAAGCTTCTCGCCGAGGGAGAAGTAAGGCTGCAGCTTATTGAGTACCTCAGCAGGAACAGGAGGCATATTCACCGCATTGCTGAACGGCTCGTTGCGCAGAATATGCAGCACTTGCTCCGAAACATCAATTGCAACATTCTCTTGTGCTTCCACTGTCGATGCGCCGAGGTGAGGCGTAACGATAATTTTAGGATGTGTCAGGAACGGATGGTCTGCAGCAGGCGGTTCGGATTCGAACACGTCAAATGCTGCGCCAGCAACGATATTTTGATCAATGGCTTCAACCAGCGCCAATTCGTCGATGATGCCGCCACGGGCACAGTTAACGATACGCATGCCAGGCTTCATGATCTCGAATTGAGCCTTGCCAATCATGTGACGGGTTTCCGGCGTCAGCGGTGTATGAACGGTCATGAAGTCTGCATGGCGGACAATATCCTCAACGCTAGACAGCTTCACGCCCATCTTCTCCGCGCGTTCCTCGGTAAGGAACGGATCATAACCCATAATCTCCATACCGAACGCTTTGGCACGCTTGGCAACTTCGCTACCGATCCGGCCCATGCCCAGAACACCGAGCACCTTGTTGCGCAGCTCTACGCCAAGGAACGACTTGCGATCCCATACGCCGCTTACCGTTTTGGCATAAGCTTGCGGGATATGGCGGGCAACAGCCATCATCATCGCAAAGGTATGCTCGCATGTCGTAATCGTATTGCCGTCCGGTGCATTAATAACAACGATCCCGCGTTGGGTCGCTGCAGGCAGATCGATATTATCCACGCCTACACCGGCGCGGCCAATAACCTTCAGGTTTGTTCCTGCTTCCATAATGCGTGGTGTTACGCGTGTCTGGCTGCGTACAAGCAGCGCGTCGTATTCGCCAATGATTGCTACCAGCTCATCCTCGCTTAATCCTGGCTTCTTGTCCACTACAACATCTTGCGCTTCAACCAACTGTTGAATGCCAAGATCGCTGATCGGATCTGAAACTAGCACTTTATACATCTCGGGTATTCCTCCTAGAGTTTAATTGTGGTGCATTAAGAGAAAAACCCTCGTCTGCAGCTTGAATTCGAGCAGAGAGACGAGAGTTTCATTCGCATCCTAAAAATTGTCGAATGATTCGTATGCCTGCATTGCCTGTCCGACAAATTCCATTGTCTTTCAACAAATGCAGCGCTGTTGACCTCTATTATTTTATAGCATTTAAGCCGACAAAAGCAATCCTCTAACTTGATCAATTGTGAATTTTTTTGATATGATTCAAGCTAACGCAACAGAATGCCCTCGGCCAAGTATGCCCCGTCGAAAGATAGGCATAGGTCTTGACCGAGTGCTTCATGGCTGGAAATTATTCTGTTCAGCTACTTGGCTTCGCTATAGAAGAAAGGAAGCTGCGGCAAAAGCTCCTTGTCGTATCGGCTCAGCTTGCCCTCGGAGAAGTCCCCGTCTCGCACAGCCTTGGTGCTCAGGAGCAGATCAACGACAGCAGACACCGTCTTGATGCGCATCTTTGCCGGCTGTCCAGAGGCGATGAACTCATCGACGCGTGAGCTTAGGTCATGCGGATAGAAGGATTCCATGGTGCCGCGAGAATGCAACTGGTCGGCCATGACTTTATTTTTGACCAGAAAGGGCAGCTTGTTCCACTCTGAAATATCGAGTACGGATGGTGTTTCATATTCACCCGGGATTTTGCTGTCGGTGGTTGCGCCCCATTTGAGCATGGAGGCATAATACTGCTGTTGGGATTGCAAGGCATAGGTAACGGCCTGAGTATAATAGGCATCCTTGGGAACGTCGTTAACGACGGCGACCGGCGCTTTATCCTTCGCTGCCGAGGCGATGCGCGTCGCGGCTTGCTCGAACAGTTTCAGGCTTTTCATCGCATTCGTCTGGGATTGCTCCAATAACGGCGAGACAGCGGACACAGAGGACTTGCTGATCGTCTCATATTGCTTCGTCGCCAGCTTGGAGAGCTCCTTGAAGGAGGCGGCAGCGTCGGTGGAGCGGCCTGTCTGAAGCTTATCCATCGCTGTGAACCATTCGGCCTGGAATTCACGCAGCGGCAAAAATACAGTATGATAGTAAGATACCAAATCCTGCTGCTGATACGCGGTTACTTTGGAACCGCCCTCAGCATGAAGCAGCTTCATTGGCAGATATTTCGCTTCTGTTTTTTCGGAACCGACCTTTACTCCGTAGAAGAACGCGGCAATTGCCAGGATCAGCACGAAGATGAAGGCGAGACTGAACAGCATTTCAGTTCGGGACAGTCGTTTTTCCATGGTAGTCTCCTTCAGATGGTAGTAGGAATAAGTAACGATGAATAAACTGCTGTCCTGAATTAGAACAGTCAGAGCCACCTGTTTATACTAATTTAGTATAGGTGAATTTTGACGAAAAGGGAATAACATACTTCACACTACAGGCGGGAACTTATGAAAAAATTTGACATACGTAAACTACGGCTACGCAAGGTGTCGGTTGACCAGATTGATGACCGGATGCTTCTTATTAATCTGTATATGACTCAAGCGCTTACGCTTATTATCGGCATCATCTGGATATTATTGCAGCGCCGGAATCCATTTTTATTATTAAAAATGCCGGAGTCTCTACATTTTTTGTACTGGGGAGCTGGACTAGCTGTCGTCGTGGTCATCGTAGACCTGCTGCTGTCAAGGTGGGTGCCAGAGGAAGCGACAGATGACGGAGGTGTAAATGAGAGGCTGTTCCGCAAGCGTTCATGGTGGCATATCATCGTGCTATCCTTTGTCGTAGCGGTATGTGAGGAGATGCTGTTCCGCGGGGCGCTTCAGCATGCTTTCGGAGCGTATTGGACGAGCATTATATTTGCTGCAATACATGTACGCTACTTGAAGCACTGGATTCCAACAGGGCTTGTATTCTCGATCAGTTATGGTCTAGGATGGATCTATGAATATACGGGTTCCTTGTGGGCGCCGATTGTAGCCCATTTCGTAATCGATGCGGTCATGGGATTTATTATTCGGTATCGGAGGGAGTCATGAGCAGACTGGAGCGCTATGGCAGGCGGCGCTCGCAGACTCGTGCACAGCGGACGCTGTCTGTAGAGGATCAGAGTACGAAGGAGTCCGCAGCGGGAGAGCTGCCGCCACGAAATAACAAGCATAGATCAACGAAGCAACAGCTCACAAAGCTTTATTATCAGTTTTTAATTGTATTTTTTATCGGACTGGTGGCCGGGCTGCTTATATACGGTTATGGTATGTTGGACAACAGGTTGAAGTAGCCGAGTGAAAGCGGGTGAAGGAAGATGGCGTGGTTGTGGCTAGTGTTGCCTGTGATTGCCGCAGTGGGCTGGATGGCGCGGGAAGCTCGCTCGAACCGTATCGTTCAAGAAGAGGTAACGCTCGATAATCTGCCTGCAGCATTCGATGGCTTGCGGGTATTCTTTATCAGCGATATTCATCGTCGCGAGGTGCCGGAGGCGCTGATTGCGGATTGTATGCAGTCAGGCGGCGCTGATCTGGTGTTGATCGGCGGTGACATTCGGGAGAAGGGGGTTCCGCTGGAACGAACGAGGGTCAGCCTCCGTCGTCTTCGCAAGCTGGGTCCGGTCTATGCCGTATATGGCAATCATGATTATGACGAGCCGATCAGCAGACTGGATGAGCTGCTTCGTAGCGAGCAGGTGCTCCCGCTTCGCAACGACTATGCAGAACTGCGCGATGGGGATGAGCGATTAAGAATATGCGGCGTGGATGATCCGATCACAGGTCACGACCAACTTCGCAAGGCGCTTGGCAGCTATGATGCCGATTCGGGCTTGCGTCCCTGTGTGATCCTGCTGTCTCATGCTCCGAACCTGATCGGGCATCTGGGGGATGCTAAGATCGATCTCATGCTATCCGGTCATACACATGGAGGCCAGATTGTGCTGCCGCTTGTGGGGCCTTTAGTGCGTAACAAGGTGGTCAATACCTACCGCAGCGGCTGGTTTGTTGTTGGCAATCAGGGCAGGACTACCAAGCTGCTCGTAAGCTGTGGCTATGGCACATCCCGTCTTCCGCTGCGCTTGCTTGCGCCGGCTCAGACCCATCTCCTTGTACTAAGAAGCACGGCTGCTAAAAATAGGCGGATTGCCTTTCCCGCTCGCCGGGAACAATAATTGCGTAGTTATTCTCAAGTACAAGGAGGCGTAACTTCCATGAAATGGAGCGCATTTATTGCAGGAGGCATTGTGGGCATGGCAGGGGCGGCTATGCTGGCGTCCAAGCGGCCGGGAGTATTCAAGTCGTTAGCAGGTGCTGCAAGCGGCGCGTGGAATGGAATGCGTGGCAACCGTCTGGATGTGCTCGTCAAGTCGGGTTTGGAGTCCTTTGCAATGAACGAGGGTGTGGGTGTCAAGTCCCATGAACAGCACTCAGGGCAAGGAATTCAGCATAAGGCGACGTCGCATCAGTCGGACACGCACAAAAGTGCGGAGAAGGCAGCAAGCCATACATTGAATCATTCTGCACAGAAGCTGAACAGTTCAGCGGCTAGCAATGCGTCTGGAGAGAAGAGCAAGGAGCATAAGCAAGCGTGGAATCGTATAGAGCAACTGGTCGAGAGTGACCCCCAGGTCAAGCGAGAGACGAACAAAATTATGGCCGAGAACGCAAACGAACACACTCACTGATAATAAGAAGTTGCAGGGTATGCAAGGGTCTTCCCGGAAAGTTAACGGGGAAGGCCCTTATTTTGTTAGTTGCCAAAAAAACCTCCTGTATCTATAGTGCATTTCCCCGTCAAAAGTGATAACATAGTTACATATGATGATTTTATTCACATATTATATGAAGTTTCATACGCTGTTATAACCGATGCTGCAAAGGAGGATCCTGTCATGAAAATCGAGCGTTTAAGCCATAATAAAATAAAGATTTTCCTGACGTTCGACGACCTGCTGGAACGAGGGATCCAGAAGGATGATATGTGGCGTGAAATTCCGAAGGTTCATGACCTGTTCAGCGAAATGATGGATCAGGCTTACAATGAGCTTGGATTTGACGCAAGCGGGCCGCTCGCAGTGGAAGTGTTTGCGCTCCCCGCGCAAGGAATGGTGGTCATCGTCACACGCGGCAAATCGGACGCACAGCCAAGCGAGCGTGCGGATGCAGATGAAGACCAGGATGAAGATGTATATGAGATGGAAGTAACGCTTGAACAGAGCGATGTCATTATGTATGCATTCCGTGATTTTGAAGATGTCATCTCTGTCAGCAAGAGCTTGAAGGTGGCTGGACTGACGGAGGATGGAAGGCTATACAGCTATAGGGGCAAGTGGATTCTTACCTTTGACCCGCAGGTATCGGAACAGGCAAGAATGGCGGCGCTCATCTCGCTGCTGGCAGAATACGGAGAAGCGACCTCCGTGACGACAGCAGTGCTAGAGGAGTATGGCAAGCTGATTATCGCATCCGGGGCCGTAGCGGAGATTTGCACTCATTTCAATTCTTGAATTCCAACATACCGCAGCGCCGGACAGCCTAGCTGCTGTCCGGTTGCTTTGTTTGCATAGAACCTATCTGGTGGACGAGCGCGCACATATGGCTGGCTGAGCTACCGAGAATGTTGAGACGGATACACTTAGAAGGGAGAGTGCGGGCAGGTGGTATTGCTATCCATACTGACAGCGGCTATAGCTCCGGGCATTTCCCTGCTCACCTTTCTATATCTAAAAGATAAATATGATTCCGAGCCGATTCATATGGTCGTCCGAATGTTTGTCTTCGGGGCGCTGGTGTCGTTCCCAATTATGATCATTCAGCGGGGACTCCTGCTTTGGCTTGGCGAATCGCCGTTTGTTTTTGCTTTTATAATATCCTCCTTGATTGAGGAGGGGCTGAAATGGTTCGTTGTGTATCATATTATCTACAATCATACGAATTTTGATGAGCCCTATGATGGCATTGTCTACGCCGCGGCAACCTCGCTTGGCTTTGCGACGTTGGAGAATGTGCTCTATGCATTGCTGCAGCCGGTCTCCTTTGGTTCGCTGATGATGCGGGCGCTGCTGCCGGTCTCCGGTCATGCGCTGTTCGGCATTATTATGGGCTATTACTTGGGCAAAGCCAAATTCTCGGCCAATCCCCACCGCAAGCGCAGGCTTATTCTGTTCTCGCTGCTCCAGCCTCTATTCTGGCATGGTTTGTACGATTACATTATGATGGTGCTGGAGACGACATGGATGTTCTTGATCGTACCCTTGATGATCTATCTCTGGATTAAGGGACTGCGTAAAATTCAGCGTGCCAATTCGTATTCCCCGCTCCGCCTCGTCCGTCGGGAGGAAGAGGTTAAGCTATAGTTTATCTGTCTATACTGTCAAGTAATGAAGCTTGGCGTAAGGAGGACAGATTATGGAGCATCAGATGCGCGTGAAGGTGGCCATTCGCTGCAACCATTGCGGGGAAACCTTTATTTTGCGCGGACGTAGAGACCAGGGAAGGGTAGACACTGGCTTTAAGCAATGCATCTGCAGCAATGCGGATGATTTTGAAATTGAAGAGATGTTCGGATAATGCATAAAGCTCCCTTGCGCAAACCAAACTAAAACCAGGTTTTGCACAAGAAAGGAGCTTTTGTGTTATGTACCAACGACTGAGTGCGATTTTGTTTCCGGTTATGACCTTGTTATTCGTGGGCTCCATCTACTGGGGATACCAGGAGCTTCAAGAAAAAAACTCCATTTTGATCAAGGCGGAGAACCAGTACCAGCGAGCGTTTCATGAGCTAAGCTACAATATGGAGCAGCTTCATGACCAATTGGGTCATACGCTTGCCGTCAATTCGACCTCGAATAATTATCACCGCAAAAGTCTTGTTAATGTGTGGCGCTTAACCAGTGATGCGCAGGGAAAAATCAATCAGTTGCCGCTAACGCTGCTGCCGTTCAACAAGACTGAGGATTTTTTGGCGCGAATTGCTAGCTTCACATACAGGACGGCAGTTCGGGATCTGAACAAGGAGCCGCTGACGAAGGATGAGTATGAAACCATGAAAACCTTGTATGCCAAGTCGGAGGAGATTACAAAGGACCTTCAAGGCATGCAAAGCAAGGTGCTGCAAAACAACCTGCGGTGGATGGATGTAGAGAGCGCGCTGGCAACGGAACAGTCAACGCGGGATAATACGATTATTGATGGCTTCAAGATGGTGGACAAGAAGGTAGAGGCTTATCCCGAGATAAACTGGGGGCCGTCCGTGTCGGCAATGTTCGAGCGCCGTTCGATTACGATGCTCAGCGGGACTCCGGTAACGGCGCAGGACATACAGCAAAAGGCGGCACAGTTCCTGGGCGTCTCTGATCCAGGTCGTATCAAGGTTGCCGAGAACGGTCAATCGACAGAATACGCCTCATTTACGGCATCTCTGGAGCGGGAAGGCGGGCATGTACAGCTCGATTATAGCAAGAAGGGCGGTCAACTGCTGCGATTTATGGATCATCGGGCGATCGGCGCAAAGTCGGTGAGCCTGTCCGAGGCGGAGCAGAAGGCCAGAGGGTTCCTGGATGAGCATGGCTTTGCGAGCATGACAGCGGTAAGCTATGACAATTATGGGGATACGGCGAACATCTCCTTTGTTCCCAAGCAGGGCAATGTGCTCATCTATCCAGACAAGCTGACCGTTAAGGTAGGGCTGGATAACGGCGATGTTGTCGGCATGCAGGCTGAGCAGTATGCGCTGGAGCATAAGGAGCGCAAGCTGTCCAAGCCGACGATGAGCGAGGCGGAGGCGCGCAAGGTGTTAAACCCGGAATTCAAGCTGATGAAGACGCGGGAGGCGCTCATCAAGAACGAGCTTTCCGAAGAGGTGCTCTGCTATGAGTATACAGGGCGCATCAATGGTCATCTCTACCGAATCTTCGTCAATGCGGATAATGGCATCGAAGAAGCCATTGAGAAAATACCCGGCATGGGCGAGAAACAGGAGAAGTAGAATCGCAGCTCCTGAAATAATCAAAGACGATTTTCGGCGCTTTTTTCGAGAAAGTGCCGGAAATCGTCTTTTTCATATGGCTCCTTAACTAGTGCCATGGTATAATGTACCTATACACAGGAGGGGGAGCTTCAGGTTGCTGCCGAAAGTAAATCAGATCCTATTCTTGCAGGTTGCTTCCGCAGATGAAGCGGAGAGCAGAATAAGCTACAAATCCCGAATTGCGGATGAACGCGAAACGGACCTGCTGATCGAAGTGCCCTTGAATGAAGAGAATGGTCGGCTCAAAAAGCTGTACCTGGGGGATGAGCTGTCCGCATTTTATTTGAATGAAAACGGTGTGAAGCATTATTTCAACAGTCATGTCATCGGCTTTAAGGACGATGTGGTTCGTCTGGTGTCCATTCGCAAGCCGGGGCTCGATCAGATCTCCAAAATTCAGCGTCGCAGTTTTCTGCGTGTGTCAGCCGAGCTTGAGATGGCTGTGAAGCTGACGGAGCAACTGAAATTTTTGGTGCATACCGATGATGTGGGCGGGGGCGGCATTTCTTTTTTGACGGATGGCAAATGGCAGGCTCATACCGGCGACAAGCTGGAGTGCTGGCTGCTTATCCCATACAAGAATGGAAGTCTGGATCATGCGCAATTTACCTGTGAGGTTGTTCGTGTGCAGCCACTGGAATCTGGACGTGTGCAGGTCATGAGCAAGTTTGTACAAATCAGTGACAGTGAGCGGCAGCGGATTATACGTTTTTGCTTTGAACGGCAGCTTGAATCTCGGAAGCAATAACCCGAATAACCATTGCAGCATGGGATATACTACCACCAACTTATAGGTTGGGGGCGATAGGCGATGAAGCAACGGAGTTGGCTGGAGCGTGCGGATCGGGTAGCCGTTTGTCTCATAGTGATAGGTGGCATTATGCTGGCAGTACTGCTGCTTGCGCAGTTTGCACTGCAGTTTGCCGTCATCCGTGAGTGGGTAACAGGTGTGGATCGTATCGAAGGACTGCCGTTTTCATTCGTTGCTTGAGGAGTGCGGCTAGCAGCCATATCTTGCCTCTCCTAAGCTGCGAGAATGATGCCAGGGGGGCACTGGCTTTTGCATCTGTCGGAATGATGTGGTATAATTTTACCGTTGCAGGCAGAGCCTGCTTTTTTCTTGGCACACACCCTGTCGCAGCAGCATTGGATACCTAGCGTGCCGGGCGTGCCTGACGACGCTGCTTCGTCTTGCGATTCAAGGAGGTAGTTGGACAAGTGGGATTCAAGCAAGATAGCCTTGAACATGGACTGATCAATATTGCTATTGATGGTCCAGCTGGAGCAGGGAAGAGCACGGTAGCCCGCATGGTAGCCGAGCAGCTCCGTTATGTATATATTGATACGGGAGCCATGTACCGGGCAGTAGCGCTGAGCGCGATCCGTCAAGGAATCGATGTCTCGGATACGACACAGCTTGGAAGGCTGTGTGCTTCATTGGATATTCGTCTGTTGCCTGGAGTGGACGGACAGCAGGTCTGGATTGGAGATGAAGATGTAACGAATCGGATTCGATCCAGAGAGGTGAATCTGCTCGTATCGCAGGTTGCCGCTGCCCCGGAGGTTCGAACGCAGCTTGTAGAGCTGCAGCGAAGCTTCGCCGACCGCAAGGGTGTCGTCATGGATGGCCGGGATATAGGCACGCATGTGCTGCCGGATGCCGAATTGAAGATTTTCCTGACGGCTTCTGTGCGAATTCGGGCCGAGCGCCGCTACAAGGAAACCGGACAGGCCGACAGAAACGGCTTGGAGCAACTTGAGCGGGAAATTGAAGAGCGAGATCGAATGGATCGTGAGCGGAAGACTTCACCGTTAATCTGTGCCGAGGATGCTCTTGTTATCGATAGCTCACACATGACGATCGAGCAGGTTGTGTCACAAATTGTTGAATTAAGCCGAACCAAAAAGGTGGAGGCGAAGTAAACTATGATATATCGTTTCTGCCGGATGGCGCTCCGAATGTTCTTTGGCATCTTTTTTCCGTTGAAGGTTTATGGACTGGAACATATTCCGGACAAAGGGCCTGTGCTCCTTTGTTCTAACCATATCAGCAACTTTGACCCGGCGACCGTTGGGATCAAGCTTGACCGCAAGGTGCATTACATGGCCAAGGCTGAATTATTTAGCTTTAAGCCGTTGGGGTTGTTTCTGACGTCGCTTGGCGCATATCCTGTCAAGCGCGGCGGCGTGAGCAAGGATGCGATACGCAATTCCATCCAGTTGTTGAAGGACGGGCATGTCATGGGGATCTTCCCCGAAGGCACTCGCAGCAGCAAGGATAGCGCGGCCAAGAAGGGAGCGGCTATGATTGCGCTCCGCAGCGGAGCGACAGTTATTCCGGTCACGCTGATTGGGGAATATAAGTGGTTTCGCCCGATGACCGTCTTGTACGGCAAACCGGTAGAGTTGAGTGAATTCATGGAGGATAACTCCACTGACACGCTTGAACGGCTAACGGACAAAATTATGGGCGAGATCAGGCAGCAGAGGATACCTGCTTAAACGACGGGCGTCCTGGCTCACAAATATTGTTTTAAATACTGTGTCCAACCCGTTTTAAGTGATAGGCCACAGGTTTAAATAAAGTTGGGGTATGAATTGAGGAGGTAGTTCAAATGTCAGAAGAAACAAAGGTACAGGAATCTGTAGTGGAAGAAACCGTTGCACAAGAGGCTGGAGAAATCAACCAGCAAGACGCAATGGATCTTGTCTCGCTGAAAAAGGGCGATACGGTCAAAGGAACGATCGTCAAGATTGAGGACAACCAAGCGACTGTTAGTCTTGGATATAAATATGACGGTGTGATTCCGCTGCGCGAGCTGTCCGCAGTACAACTGGGCAACGCTGCTGAGGCGGTTCAGGTTGGCCAGGAAGTTGAACTGAAGGTTGTCAGCATCGACGACGAGAAGGAGAGACTGGTTCTGTCCAAACGTCTGGTTGATGGCGAGAACGCATGGGAGCAGCTTCAAAGCCGCTTTGAGAGCGGAGAAGTGTTCGAAGTGGCTGTAGCAGACGTTGTCAAAGGAGGCCTTGTCGTTGACGTAGGCGTGCGCGGCTTCATCCCGGCTTCCATGGTAGAGCGTCATTTTGTTGAAGATTTCAGCGATTACAAAGGTCGCACGCTGCGCGTGAAAATCAAAGAAATCGACAGAGAGAACAACAAAGTGATTCTGTCCCAGAAGGAAGTTCTGGATCAAGAATTCGAGCAAAACAAAGTGCAGATTATGTCTTCCCTGCAAGTAGGCCAAGAGCTCGAAGGAACGGTTCAACGTCTGACACCGTTCGGCGCATTCGTCGACATCGGTGGCGTAGACGGACTCGTTCACGTATCCGAGCTGAGCTGGCAGCATGTTGCTCATCCGAAGGATTTCGTGTCCGAGGGCGATTCCGTTCGAGTAAAAGTGCTGAAGGTTGATCCAGCCGCTGGAAAAATCAGCCTGAGCATGAAGGCTGCTCAACCAGGTCCATGGGAATCGGCTGCAGGCCAATTCAACATTGGCGATGTAGTTACGGGCACAGTACGCCGTCTGGTAAACTTCGGCGCATTCGTTGAGATTGCTCCAGGAGTTGAAGGTCTGGTTCATATCTCCCAGATCGCTCATCGTCACATTGCAACTCCACATGAAGTATTGCAGGAAGGCCAAGAGGTTCAAGCGAAAGTACTGGACTTCAATCCTGCCGAGAAACGCGTCAGCCTGAGCATCAAGGAAACCGAAGAAGCTCCTGAGCCGGCTCCAAGACCTGAAAGAGCAGAGAGAGGCTCCCGCGCTCCTAAGGAAGATCTGAACAATCCGAACGTAAGCCTGAGCAACCAAAGCATGAGCTTTACACTGGGCGAGAAGTTTGGCGACAAGCTGAGCAAATTCAAATAATAACGGAAGCACTGCGCGAATGCGCGGTAACGCTTCGAGTGTGGGCCTGGAACGGTGCTTTACCGTTCCAGGTCTTTTTGTCATTAAGGCGAAGGCCGTGCCGATTACCAAGGTATCCATTCGTTAGCGTAGCGGCAGGATATGACAGTCGGGGAAGCCAAATGTTTTCTTCTTGACTGACACATAATAGAAGGAGCAGGAGGGATTGGAATGAACAACGGCTATTGGGTCGCCATCGTGTCGATCGTGGTAACGATCTTGCTGCTAACAGGCTGGAGGCGGCTATTGCTCGGAAATATTCCCCGCTGGATCATTCTGTTGTTTGTGGCAGGCTGTGCAGCCAGTGGCTGGCTCATATGGGAAGCCGGAGAGGCGGTCGTGCAGGCCAATGTTGCATGGCTGTTGCTTTGGGGTCTTGTGGCTGCAGCCGTAGCAGCGAAGGAGCCAGGAGCGAGCTATCTGGCCTTTGGCTGTGTGCTGGTCGTCATTCTCTGGTTCTGGAGCGGACGTCTCTATGCGGCTGATCCTGCAATTGTGTTATATAAGCCGGAATGGGACGGGCCGCTGCTCGCAGGTTTCGCTGCCGGCTTCCTGGCTCCACGCTTTCGCGACCAGTTCGCGATTCTGGCGTGCGCACTGCCTACGGCGGATCTGCTGCTGAGTATAAGCCTCTCGAAGACGATCATGATGGGCGGCGCGGCCTGGTGGGATCGATTTGTAGCTGCTGCAGTTACGGCAAGGCTGACAGCGGCTGTACTGTGGCTTATTGCCTCAGGATGCAGCAGAGCCAGCGCACATCTGTTCAAAAACGAGGGGGGGCGCGCTTCATGAGCGTAAGCACTTTTTTGCTGAACAATAAATATACGATCGGTATTTTGATGGGTGTCCTGTTCGGATTGCTCTCCCGGCTATTCATGCTGCGCACCGATTACAGGCAATATCCGACGCATCCACACGGCAAGATTATCCATCTTTCTCTTGGTATCATTGCTGCCGGACTAGGCTCGGTAGCGGTGCCCGCATTGCTCAAAAAGGATTATACAGCCATCACCTTCTTGACGGTGGCCGCCCAGCAATTCCGCGATGTACGCAACATGGAGCGCGATACATTGACCAAAATCGACGGAATGGAGCTGGTGCAGCGGGGAGCAACGTACATTGAAGGGATTGCCATGGTATTTGAGGGGCGCAATTACTTGGTCATTATGTCGTCCTTTGTGACCAGCTTTGCCGCCATTACATTGAATTGGTATCTCGGTATTGGGGCGGGGCTGCTCTCGCTGATTGTAGTGCATCTGCTCCGTTCAGGGAAATCGCTGTCCCATATCGCCGCAGTCGAGCAGGCCGAGGTGATTCAGGATGGGGCTGATCTGTTTGTCGGTGACATCTACATTATGAATGTGGGGCTCTCCTCGAATCAGGACATCATCCGCGAGCGCGGCCTCGGTCTAATCTTGAAGCCGTTCAATGCCGACGGGAAGGCAACACTTAGCAATCTGGGGCAGCGGCAAGCGATTTTATATGATCTATCCACGATTTTAGGTGTGTACCGCGATGATGGCGAGCCGGCGCTAATTCCAATGGCGAAGCTGGACATGAAGACCGGGCGGCTGGCGGTATTTATCTTGCCCCAGGAGCGAGATGGGTCAAAGGCCGTGGAGACAGCATTGCGCGTGCCGATTCTGGAGTCGGCTGTCCGCATGCCGACGGAGGCGAAGGTGAACGAGAAAGGGAGTTGACGATGGCGAGCATAGTAGCAGTTGTAACGATGCGCAGAGAGTCCGTAGGAGGCGGGGCGCCAATCTTCTTGGCAGAGACGGAGGCGCAATTGGAGGAGACGGCTTTTTTGCTTGAGAAAATATTGGATGCTTCGGTTCATGATCTGAAAAATGGCACCTTTATTGTGGTAAATCATCATTCCAAATGAAATGTTAGCCAATCCCGCGCTTTTTTGCTATGATGGTAGGCGTGAGTATTGTTGAAGGAGTGGAATCAGATGGCAAGACCCGTTATAGCAATCGTCGGGCGGCCAAATGTGGGTAAATCTACTATTTTCAACCGGGTCATCGGTGACCGGCTGGCAATTGTAGAGGATAAACCAGGCGTTACCCGCGACCGACTGTATGGAACCGGGGAATGGAATGGCAAAGCTTTCAGTATTGTGGACACTGGAGGCATCGAAATCGATGGCGAAGACGAAATTATGAAATCCGTGCGAATGCAAGCCGAGCTTGCAATTGAGGAAGCGGATGTCATCGTATTTATGGTCGACGCCAAAGCCGGTTTGACCCACGCGGACGATGAAGTAGCCCGAATGTTATTTCGTTCTCAGAAGCCTGTTGTCGTAGCTGTCAACAAGGTGGATAATTTTAATCGAATGGATGATATTTACGAGTTTTACAGCTTAGGCTTCGGCGAGCCCATCGCAATCTCCGGAGCGCATGGTCTCGGTATTGGTGATCTGCTGGATGCAGCGGTCGATAAGCTGCCAGAGCCCAAGCAGGATGAGTATGATGAGGATGTCATTCGCGTCGCACTGATCGGACGCCCCAATGTCGGCAAGTCATCGCTTGTCAATGCACTGCTGGGAGAAGAACGGGTAATCGTCAGTAATGTTGCGGGAACGACCCGCGATGCCATTGATACACCGTTCGAGAGGGATGGCCAGCGGTATGTGCTGATCGATACGGCAGGCATGCGCAAGCGCGGCAAGGTGTACGAGACGACCGAGAAATACAGTGTCATGCGGGCGCTCAAGGCGATCGAGCGGGCGGATGTTGTGCTCGTCTTGATCAATGGCGAGGAAGGGATCATCGAGCAGGACAAGCATATTGCAGGCTTCGCTCATGAGGCAGGCAAGGCGGCGATCTTCGTCGTGAACAAATGGGATGCGGTGGAGAAGGGCGACAAGACGATGCAGCATTTTACGCAGAGCATTCGCGACCATTTCCTATTCATGACCTATGCGCCGGTGGTGTTCCTGTCCGCCAAGACGAAGCAGCGGCTGCATAAGCTGTTGCCTGTGGTGAATCATGTATCCGAGCAGCATGCGCTGCGCATTCAGACTCATCTGTTGAATGATGTTGTGTCTGATGCGATCGCGATGAATCCGCCCCCTTCGGATAAGGGCAAGCGGCTGCGTATCAATTATGTGACACAGGTGGCGGTCAAGCCGCCGACGATGGTTCTGTTTGTTAATGACCCGGAGCTGATGCATTTCTCTTATCAGCGCTATCTAGAGAACAAGATTCGTGGAGCATTTAATTTTGAAGGAACGCCGATCCGTATTTTTACGCGGAGGAAGTCCGAGGAAGATTAGGGGAGAAGAGAATTGGTTGATGCCGTGTTGCCAGTCATCATCAGCTATTTGCTTGGATCAATAGCATTCAGTATCGTTATTGCCCGCTTAGTCAAAGGGATCGATATTCGCCAGCATGGGAGCGGCAATGCGGGAGCGACGAACACGCTGCGCATATTGGGGAAGGGCCCAGCGCTGCTCGTATTCTTGCTTGATGTTGCCAAGGGTGTGCTGGCGGTCTTCATCGGAAGCTGGCTTAGCGACGGCAACATGACCGTCATGACGTTAAGCGGCCTTGCTGCGATCGTCGGCCATAATTGGCCGGTCTTTTTTGGCTTCAAGGGCGGCAAGGGGATTGCCACCACCGTTGGCGTGATGGTAACGCTGGCGTTTTTGCCTGCACTGTATGCAGGAATTGTGGCGATTGCGCTCATTGCGCTTACCCGTTATGTTTCCCTGGGTTCGCTCGCTTTCGCTGCACTGACACCGTTGTTCATCCTGTTGATGGATCGCCCGCTGCCGCTATTATGGGGCAGTCTGGCGCTCTGCGCCTTTGCATTTCTGCGCCATCGCAGCAATATTGTGAAGCTGGCGCAGGGCAAGGAGAACAAGCTAGGAGCAAAAAGGATGTGACCTATGTCTACACAAACAAAGGTAGCCGTCTTAGTTGCCGGTAGCTGGGGTACTGCGCTGGCTGCTGTTCTTGCTGATAATGGACATCAGGTCAGCCTGTGGACTCGCAATGGGGAGCAGGCTGACGAGATCAATCAATCGCGCACGAACCGCAAATATTTAGGTGATGCAATCCTGCCACTCGGCATAACTGCGGGGTCGGAGCTTTTTGAAGTGCTAGAGGGAGCAGCGGCGGTGGTCTTCGTGGCTCCTTCGGCAGCGATGCGGGAAGTGGCGCGTGCGGCCCGACCGCATATCGCGCCCGATGCGCTCATTATCCACGCGACCAAGGGGTTCGAGACCGGGTCGCTCAAACGGATGACAACCGTGCTGTCCGAGGAGCTGGAGCGGTCAGAGAGCGAGCTTGTCGTGCTGTCTGGCCCGAGCCATGCCGAAGAGGTGGTGCGAAGGCTGCCTACGACCGTCGTTGTGGCGTCGGCAGATCAGCAACGTGCCGAGGCTGCACAGGATTTGTTTATCAATAATGATTTTCGCGTGTATACCAACCCGGATATGATGGGTGTGGAGGTAGCGGGCGCGATCAAAAATATTATTGCGCTTGGAGCAGGTCTGTCGGACGGACTCGGGTTTGGCGATAATGCCAAAGCGGCGCTGATTACACGCGGTCTGGCAGAGATTGGCCGGCTCGGGGACGCAATGGGTGCCAATATGCTAACCTTTGCCGGACTGGCCGGCGTTGGTGATCTGATCGTCACCTGCACGAGCACGCATAGCCGCAACTGGCGAGCGGGCTCGATGCTTGCCAAAGGAATGACGGTTGACGAGATGCTGGCGAAGATGGGAATGGTTGTCGAGGGGGTGCGCACTACCCGAGCGGCCTATGAGCTGGCTTCGCGTTATGAGGTGCGAATGCCGATCACCGAGCAGCTCTATCAAGTGCTGTTCGCCGGCAAATCGCCTAAGCTGGCGGTGGAGGAATTAATGGGGCGGATTCGTACCCATGAGATCGAGGAAGTCGCCAAGGTGTGGACCGATCCCAGCTAGTGTCTGAACGGGTGAGGCCTACACCAATCCCGTCCTCCTGACATATGATGCTAGAAGCAAGCACTTTAGCGCTGCTGCATGCATGCTGCATCGCGGGAGCCGCTTCTGCATCTTGTGGAGGAGGGGAACAATGGCTGACAAGAATCTTCCAAAGGACGTTCTCAAGGCAGTAAGCAAAAAGACAGGCAAGCCGATCACGGAGGGTGCGGTCAAAAAGCTGGCTAGCGGAGTAACGCCGAATACGGTTAAAAGTGAAGCTGAGCTGCGTCGCCTGATTAAGCAGGTGTCCGCGATGGCTAAAGTTCCGGTAAGCGAGCAGACGATGAATGAAATCGTCGGCGCAGTGAAAAAAACCGGCCTTAACAATCTGGAGCAATTGATGAAATCAATGCTCAAGAAGTAAGTTCTACAAGCCAAGCTCCGGAAGCGCGTCTGCGTCCGGAGCTTGGCTTGTAGAAGGGCAAGTACTCAGGCTAGAGCATAGGGCAGGCCCTTAGAATGAGGTGCAGTCTGCGGTAGCCCTTTGCCGGAGGCAATGCTATAATACAACCTGTACAGTTGAATTTGCGACATGAGGCCGGCATATGATCTTCGGTCATGTATGTAGCAAAGAACTAATTCTATGGTTGCAGGAGTAGATGGCTTAATGGATGCAATGACTAAAATGTGGGTATCGTTTATCGGGATCGGCCTGATGGCGCTCGCTGCGGTCGTCATTACCGTTGCCCGCACGAAGACTCGCGGTTTTGTGCGGATTATTTTATCTATCATCGCGTTTGTACTGCTGGTGGTAGGCTTCATCTACGGATTTGCCTCGATATTGTAGGACAAGCCGTCAGGTTTGCGAGCGGATGGGAGCTTCAAGGGGGGCGTTCCCTAACGAATGCGAAAGGGAAAGGAGGAACATACGTTGATTGAACTTACAGGACGCACCAAGAGCGCTGTTGTGGAGGGAGAAGAGGGACTGACATTGCTTGACCTGGCGCTAAAGCATCAGGTGGACTGGGGCTTCTCCTGCACTCGCGGCACTTGTGCGCGTTGCCGCTGTCTGGTGACGGCAGGGATGGAGCATCTGGAGGACGTAACGGACGAGGAATGGGATCGGCTGGAGCAGGAGGAGCTGGACGAGGGGTATCGCCTCGGCTGCCAGGCTGTGCTGAAGACCGCTGGAGCGGCGGTAACGGCTATAAACAAGCCATATTTCTGAATCATGCCAGTCAATGACGGCGACAGCCGTTGACACTGTAGGAAAATAGGTGAACGAGAGATGGTAACTGCGGTTCAATTGGATGTGGCATTGCGCAAGATTGCGCAGCGGACAGGAGAAGATGGAGGATGGGTGGTCGGCGGGAGCGCCGGGCTTGCGCTGCGTGGGCTTGCGCTGCAGCAGCCGCCGCGCGATCTGGATATTTATGCCGACGAGGCGGATGCGCAAGCGATCCATCGTCTGCTTGAACCGTATGCAGTCGACTGCCAGCAGGAGAGCAGGACGGAACGATATCGCTCTATACTGAGCCATTATGAGATTGAAGGCGTGCCTGTCGAGCTGGTAGGCGGGTTTGAGGTGCGGGCGCACGGTTCGTTCTACAGAATCGAGGTTCAGGAGCTGCTCATCCCCTTCGGGCTGGTGACAGCAGGAAGCCCGATACGGATTGCTCCGCTTGCGCATGAGCTATGGTTCAACGTGCTCCGCGACCGCGAGGATCGGCTTCAGCAGATCGGGGGAGCAATGGCGCGTATGCACAAGCTGCACTACCCGGCCTTCGAGGAGATCGTTCGCCGCAATGCGCTTGCTCCTGAGCAGGTGAAGCGTGCTGCCGACTGGATCGGGCTGCGGCTGCCCCAGGAGCAGGCATGAAAGCGGAGATTACGTTTATGCCGGAGGGCAAGATGGTTGTGGTGCCAGTCGGCACCACGGTATTTGATGCCGCCAGACGGGCAGGCATCCCGTTAAGGAGCCGCTGCTCGGGAATGGCGGGATGTCTGATGTGCAAGGTGAAGCAGTTGACAGAGAGCGGTCTGTCTGCCCCGCGTGACAAGGAGCGCCTCAAGCTGGGCACGATGCTGGAGGATGGACTTCGCCTATCCTGCCAGGCGAAGGTGACTGGCAAGGCATCCGTGGAAGTACCGGAGGACCCGCTCCGTGCGGCGGTTCGCCGCAGGCTTGCTCAGCAGGCGGAGGAGGATACGCTCTGGTAGCACAGGGGGGAAATAGAGGATGAATGAAATTCGAAGAAGAATACCGGCATTGCTGGTTCTCGCTGCGGTGTCCGCAGTGTTGCTGAGCGGCTGCTTGTACCCTAAGGAGAATTTGGCGCAAAATAAAGCATCCACGCGCGAAGCTGTTCGCAATATGCAGGCGGTCATTGAGGAGTTCCAGCAGGCTACGGGTGTCCTGCCACTCAAGAACAGCACGCCGGAAACGCCGCGCTACGAGAAATTTGTGATCGATTTGGCCAAGCTGCAAAACATGCAATATATTAGCGATTTACCCGCTGTCTCCTTTGAGAAGGGGGGCAAATATTACTTTCTCATACAGAACGAGGAGAGCGAGCCAACCGTCAAGCTGATGGATCTTGTTGTCTATCAAGCGGCGAACCAGATCCAAGGCTGGGTTGATAGCTATAAGCGTGAACAAGGCTCGCTTCCGCTAGGCTCCCAGGCATATCCTGGCTTCTATTATATTGACTATGGCAAGCTGGGACAGAAGGAGCCTGTCATCCAGAGCATCTATTCCGGCTTGACGCTGCCTGCCATTATCGATGAGTCAGGAGCTGTATTTGTTGATTACGGCATCGATATTATGCAGGCGGTACAGCGCACTCAGGCCGAGCCCCAGGCGGGCGATGATCTTCGTGAGCTGCTCGTGGCCTCCAGCGAGCTCGTGCCTGTCAAGTCTACTGCCTATCATTGGGTAGACGGTGACCCGCAGGCGGTAGCGGAGAAGAACGGAGCAGCCGCGCAGCGATAACGGTGTATTTGGCGGGTACACCAGAGACATGATACATGAGCAGTGACGCATTCTCAAGGGAGGAGGCGGCGCTGCTCTTTTGTTGTCATAGAGTTCCAACTCCTCTCATATATCATTTCTTGGAAGGACGTAGCGCGGGCGGCACAAACAATTCAGCGGAAAGTGGTCATAAACAGGCCGTGCTGGCAATATGATTATACTAGTCCAAATGTTTGTACGAGTTGCGTCGCATACCCGCTCTTTCGTCCGGTGGATGGCGGCGAACCCTGGCGGTAGGAGGAATAAGCCAGTGTTGCAGCAGGAGATGTACCACCTTGTACTCGGAAATTTGATTGGGAGGGGATACTCAGTGGAGAAAGTGGACATTTTCAAGGACATTGCCGAACGAACGGGCGGGGATATATACCTCGGTGTCGTCGGTGCGGTCCGCACAGGCAAATCAACCTTTATTAAACGATTTATGGAGACGGTTGTGCTGCCGAACATCGCGAGCGAATCAGACCGCGCAAGGGCGATCGATGAGCTGCCGCAGAGCGCTGCCGGCAAAACCATTATGACGACCGAGCCGAAATTCGTACCGAATCAAGCGGTGCAGATTAAGGTAACGGAAGGTCTGGATGTCAATGTCAGGCTCGTCGATTGTGTAGGCTATGCAGTCGAAGGGGCGAAAGGCTACGAGGATGAGAACGGTCCGCGCATGATTACAACGCCGTGGTTCGAGGAGCCCATCCCATTCCAGGAAGCGGCCGAGATCGGAACGCGCAAGGTCATTCAGGAGCATTCCACGCTCGGTGTCGTCGTGACGACCGATGGTACGATTGCGGAGATTCCGCGCAGCTCGTATATCGAGTCGGAGGAACGGGTTATTCAGGAGCTGAAGGAGGTAGGCAAGCCATTCGTCCTGATCGTCAACTCCACCCGGCCCTCCAGTGAGGAGGCGCAGCAGCTACGCGGCGAGCTGCAGGAGAAGTATGACATACCGGTGATGACGATGAGCGTGGCCACGATGGGCGAGGATGAGGTCATCTCCGTGCTGCGTGAGGTGCTCTATGAGTTTCCGGTGCATGAGGTCAATGTCAATCTGCCAAGCTGGGTGATGGTGCTCAATGAGACGCATTGGGTGCGCAGCAACTATGAGAGCTCGGTTCGCGATACTGTGAAGGACATTCGCCGGCTGCGCGATGTGGATCGTGTAGTTGCCCAGTTCATGGAATATGACTTCATCGAACGTGCAGGGCTGAGCGGCATGAATATGGGGCAAGGGGT
>Ga0160502_100305_pt1 | contig 43512 bp, 39 predicted proteins | sample DIDnMG_14_FD_108237 | JGI IMG/M metagenome (GOLD analysis project Ga0160502, IMG submission 108237) | Enriched soil microbial communities from UW Madison campus, WI, USA - DID2933_E24_Xylan MG | ecosystem: Environmental > Terrestrial > Soil > Unclassified | place: USA: Madison, Wisconsin... | reverse complement strand
ATTAGTAAGACCCCTTGAAGACGACGAGGTAGATAGGCTGGGGGTGGAAGCACAGCAATGTGTGGAGCTGACCAGTACTAATCGGTCGAGGGCTTATCCTATGTAAGACTTCAGCTAAGGAATAAACCTTTTGATTTTCGCATCCAGTTTTCAAGGTGTAAGCAACTTGCAGAGGAGCTTGCTTGGACAAGCTCATTGATGTGGCGGCATAGCTCAGCTGGCTAGAGCGTACGGTTCATACCCGTGAGGTCGGGGGTTCGATCCCCTCTGCCGCTACCAATTTTATAAGGACGCTTAGCTCAGCTGGGAGAGCATCTGCCTTACAAGCAGAGGGTCGGCGGTTCGATCCCGTCAGCGTCCACCATCTATTATTTTTTTTGTCCTTTTTGGTTCATTGTATCGTGGAGCTGTGGTGTAGAGGCCTAACATGCCTGCCTGTCACGCAGGAGACCGCGGGTTCGAATCCCGTCAGCTCCGCCATGTTTTATCCTTCGGCTCGGTAGCTCAGTTGGTAGAGCAGAGGACTGAAAATCCTCGTGTCGGCGGTTCGATTCCGTCCCGAGCCACCATTTTCATATTAAGAGCCATTAGCTCAGTTGGTAGAGCACCTGACTTTTAATCAGGGTGTCGAAGGTTCGAGTCCTTCATGGCTCACTTTTGTTGAATAGCTAAACCTGCAAAGAAATTTGCAGGTTTTTTTATGTTTGCATGTTGCATCATTCGATTTATATTGTCTGTGGACACACGAGTAACACGGTATGGACAAATCAACTTTTTTCTTGCATGGTTTTGATTCCGAAGGCGATCCATCTTCCATCTATATCTTCAACAACAAATTCTTTATTGCCATAGTCAGTGTTATTTAATGGATGAATGATGTTTACATTCGACTGAATCAGCTCTTCCTGAAGCTCCTCTTGGTTTTTCGTAATAAAATAGGCATCATACCCATATCCGTAAAGTTCTCTGTTGGGAGTGAATTTCTTCCCATTTGTTCTGATTAATATAATTTCCGTGGAATCTCTATACAGACATATATGAGGCTCCTTGGAATTCAAATAGGGTGCAGCTCTGAATCCCATTTTTTGTTCGTAAAAATCGGCTGTTTTCTGAATATCCTCGGATGGAAATATACAGTGTGACTCCAATAGATAATGGTTCATTTTTTTTCTCCCTTCAATATTTCCTTCCCATATTATAAATGCTCCTCACTCGCTATACCAAATCTTTAATTCCAGCCGCTATAGCTCTGATTACAGAGGAGTTGTTTTCCTACAATGATTAACGCCTTGACTTGGTCATACGAAGATGCATTTGTTCCCATCTGTCTGTTGAAGGAAAGCGGCTTGAAATGTGAAACCGCTCTTCTCCTATGGTACAATGAAGGAAAAAGCTTTCAACAGGCGGATAGGAGCTATCGCTATAATGAGCAATACGGAATGGAAAGATCAGCTAGAGCAGATTATTGGCTGCCCCATACGTCTCGTTCAAATAAGTGCCAGCGAATGGGAACAGAACGCGGGCGAGCCTGGTGCAGGCGGGAGCAGGCTGCCACGACCAGGAATGAAAGCGCTATGGAACGGCCTGCTGAGAATTGTAGTATCTTGTGATCGTCAACGTGTGCAGTTGCTGGAGATTCCAGAGGGCAGCATCTCTCCCAAGGAAGAGTCCCTCATTAGCTGGACGCTGATCCAGCTCAAGCAGTCCCGTTCGGAAATGACAGGCAAGCTGAATGAGACGGGCCGCCAATTAGCCGAACTTGGCGAATGGATTATGGGGGAGCTGGACAACGGCTCCAAGGGCGTCGTTATCCCCGATTATCTGACAATTGGCGGCAAGCTGTTCTCCGAGATGGTTCCTTTCCTGCTCGTCAGCGAGCATGTACCGCCCAATAATACCTATGCGGAGCTGGAGCGGCTGTTGCAATCCTTCTTTGAGGAGGATGTGCTGCTTATACCGCTCAAGTCACAGGAATGGCTCATATTGGCGCCGATCTCGCTGCTAAGCGACACGGTGAATGAAGAGCGCGAGGAGGAGGAAGAGACCGTCGATGAGATGCTGTTCTCCATCTGTTCCGGTCTGCATGGCATGCTGGCGAGTGAATGGATTGGTGAATGCCATCTTGCCGTATCTCATCCGGCGACCCCGGCCAATTCGATCCTGGAGACGCTCGGGCTGTTGCAGGAGACGATCTACCTAGGTAGAAAATTCCACGTTGGAGACAACATTCACCTGCCATGGCTGCTCCACCTTGAGCGGTTGCTCAACAGCATCTCCGAGTCACAGCGGAGCCAGTATCTGGAGCAGATGCTGAACCGATCAGATGTCATTATAGAGCCGGAGATATTAATGACGCTGGAGACCTTCTTCAGTCTGGACTGCAATGTGAGTGAAACAGCAAAAAAGCTGTATATTCACCGCAATACGTTGCTGTATCGGCTGGATAAGCTGAAGCAGGAGACCGGCTTGGATGTACGAGTGTTCAGCGATGCTGTGCTTGTTAAAATTATATTGCTATTGTACAAAGTGACGAAAAGGAGATAATTTTTTTGTAAAGTATGTGCATAGTCATTCTCATCGGTCTGAGATAAGATATGTATATATCAAAACCAATTGTTTAGGGGGAAATATAAATGGCAGGCGTACGTTTAGAACATGTCTACAAAAAATATCCCGGTTCCGATAAAGCTTCTGTAACTGACTTCAACTTGGACATCAAGGACAAGGAGTTTCTGGTTCTGGTAGGGCCATCCGGCTGCGGGAAATCGACTACACTTCGGATGATTGCAGGTCTGGAAGAAATCTCTGAAGGTAAACTGTTCATCGGCGAGCGTCTTGTTAATGATGTTGCTCCTAAAGATCGTGATATTGCAATGGTATTCCAATCCTACGCTTTGTACCCACACATGAACGTGTATCAAAACATGGCATTTGGTTTGAAACTGCGTAAGTTCAAGAAAGCCGAAATTGACAAGCGTGTACGTGAAGCGGCAAAAATTCTGGACATCGAGCATCTGCTTGAGCGTAAACCAAAGGCTCTGTCCGGTGGTCAACGTCAGCGCGTTGCCTTGGGTCGTGCGATCGTTCGTGAACCACAAGTGTTCCTGATGGACGAACCACTCTCCAACTTGGATGCGAAGCTGCGCGGACAGATGCGCGCGGAAATCACAAAACTGGCGAAACGCCTGGAAACAACCGTTATCTACGTAACGCATGACCAAGTAGAAGCGATGACGATGGGCGACCGGATCGTGGTTATGAAGGACGGCTTCATTCAACAAGCAGACTCTCCTGAAGAGCTGTACAACCACCCGGTTAACATGTTCGTAGCTGGCTTCATCGGCTCCCCTTCGATGAACTTCATCAAGGGAACCCTGTCTGATAAAGGCGGCACAGTAACCTTCAAAACAACAGGTATTGATGTTGCATTGCCAGAAGGCAGAGCAGCGATCATCCGCGAGAAGGGTTATGTCGGCAAAGAGGTTATTATGGGCGTGCGTCCAGAGGACCTGCATGATGAGCCTGTATTCCTGGAAGCTTCCCCTGGCAGCGTAGTTACTGCACTGGCAGAGGTTGTTGAGAACCTTGGTTATGAGAAAAACATCTACCTGACTGGCCTGGGCAACGAAACGGTTATCGGCCGTGTTGACGGACGCTCCTCCATCACAGAGGGCGCGAACATCAAGCTGGCTCTGGACATGAACAAAGTTCATATGTTTGATACTCAAACTGAGCTGAGCATTCTGCTGCACAACTAAATTATAGCCCGCGGGTATATTGACCCGCATACCATACTCAAGGCTCTGGAGAAGTCAACTTCTCTGGAGCCTTTCTATATCGCCAGCCCAGCCCGCCTCCAACCGCTCTGCGGTCGTGTGCGGGCTATTTGTTATGATTCAAGCGGAATCGCAAAATAAGTAAAACCGTTTGGCCTCAAGCGCGGTCTAATCTATATACACGTCTCAAAGGAGGGGAAGCATGGAAGCGCAAGATCAGACGGCTGCTGCTGTTGCTAAAGATGAGCAGGCCTTTGCGCAGTGGATGGAGGCAGAGAGCAGACGGCTGTACGGCATAGCCTATGCTTATCTTCACCATGAGGCAGATGCGCTGGAGGCGGTTCAGGAAACGGTGAGCCGGGCATGGAGCAAGCGAGGGAGCGTTAGAAGCCCGGAGTATTTCACAACCTGGGTAACCAAAATTCTGATCCGCGTCTGTATCGATGCATTGCACCAACGCAAGCGTGCGGCTGGGTTGACCATGCGTCAGAAGGCAAGTGGGCAGATCTTGAGTCGGTCGGCATCGCCAAGCTCGGAGGAAAGCGACCTGAAGCTGGATGTCAGGCGAGCGTTGGAGCAGCTTGATACGAAATACAGACATATTGTAACGCTGAAATATTTCTGTGATATGACCATTCAGGATATAGCGAAGCTACTGCGCAAGCCGGATGGAACGATTAAGACATGGCTGAATAAGGCCTTGAAGCAATTGCGAAATTCCAGGCATCTGGAGGCCGGAGGGGAGGAACGGGGCGATGGAGAAGCATACACAGGGGCAGAAGATGATCGAAGAGGAGTTGCTCAGGATTAGGTCGGAGACGGCAGCCGCAGCAGGGGCAGTGACGGAGGAGAAGCTGTTCTCGGCTGTACGGGCGGGTGTAGCTGCGGGCGCTCGCCAGGAGCGTGACAGAAGGCGTAGACGGTGGTTAAGAAGGGCAGGATATACCGCGGCTACTATGTCGCTACTGTTAGCCGCTCTTATGCTTAGCGCGGCGGTTTCGCCCGTCTTCGCCTCTGTGCTGCGGGATATTCCGGGTATACAGCAATGGCTGCGGCTGATCGGCTCGGATGCCTCCTTGACCTCGGCAGTGATGGAGGAGTACATTCAGCCAATCCATGCCGTGGCCGAGCAGGATGGCGTTAGGCTGACAGTAGAGGCGATCATGGCAGATGAAAGCCGGCTGCTGGTGTTATATCGGCTGGAGGATAGAGTGACGGCGGGACTTAAGCTGGAGAATGCCGAATTAAAGGATGACAAGGGCAATCCGCTCTCCTATTCGATTCGTTGGACGAATCCCGGGAACTGGGGAATGACTGAGGAGTATGGCACATATGATATGCTTGACTTCCAGCTCACAGGAGAGCAGCGCCTGCCGGAGCAGGTAGAGCTCTCTGGCAAGGTCGGGAAAGCGAGGCTGGCTGTGAAGCTGAGCATTGACCGAAGCCAGTACGAGGGCAAGGCTCAAACCTTGCCGTTGAATCATGTCATTGAAGCGGGAGGGCAAAGAGTTGAACTGCTTCAGGCGGAGATTCATCCGCTGCGCATCCTGCTGAAGCTGCGTTTCCCGGAGGAGAATAGCCATATCGTGCATGGATTCATTAAGTTGAGACTAGTAGATGACCAAGGGAATGAGCTGGTGTCGAGCATGGCTTCAGGCGGCGATGTCAGGGAGTATTATTTTCAGAGTAACTACTTCATGGCATCGAACTCACTCACCTTGCGTGCAGAGGGGCTATATTATACGGACAAGCAGATGTCCCCGCTCGTCATCGATACGGAGAAGGGGCTGCTGCTGCAAGCTCCAGACAATCGTATTCATCTGGAGACTGTGGAGGAACGCGAGGATCACACAGAGCTTGTATTCAAGCTCAGCGGCCTCGACGAGACAGACCAGATGTGGTCCTACGGCGACGCGCTGGCGGATGAATTCACCGATGCCTCTGGAGAGGTCTTCTACGAGAGCGATCAGGGCTTCTCCTGGGCCTCGGGCGGCACAGGGCAGCCACAGTTTAATTATCGCTTGCCGCATGACAAGCCGTTCAAGCAGCCGCTTACGTTCCGAATTCGCCATTATCCTGGCTATGTTATGCAGCCAATTGAATTACGCATCAAATAGTTCATGCGTCGCGGCGACGGTAAACGTTGCTTTCGGCGCTTTTTTGCATTACGATGGATACATTGGGAATAGACGATAATCCATGCTCTTTGCAGGACGGCATGGGCGTGAGGGAGGCTACTAGATTGCCCAAAAAAGTGAAGGTATCGAAGCTTGTACAGCAATTTCAACTGGAAATACTGGCTGGAGAAGACGGATTGAAGCGTGGCATTACGGTTGACGATCTGTATCGTCCGGGTCTAGAGGTGGCAGGCTATTTCAATCATCACCCGATTGAGCGTATTCAGATTCTGGGCAAGACCGAGCTCGATTTCTTGGAGACGCTCAGCAGCGAGGAACGCAAGGAACGGATGAAGAAGCTGTGTGACGACGCGACGCCCTGCATTCTTATTACTCGCGGGCTGGACGCGCCGAAGGAGCTGCTGGAGCAAGCGAATGAGAGCAAGCTGCCGCTATTGCGCAGCCAGAATGGCACGACCAACCTGATTAGCCGTATCACGAACTTCCTGGAGAATCATCTGGCTCCGACAGCTACGATTCATGGTGTGCTCGTCGATATATACGGCATCGGGATGTTGATTACAGGCAGCAGCGGGATCGGCAAGAGTGAGACAGCCCTGGAGCTGGTGAAGCGCGGACATCGACTGGTTGCGGATGACGCGGTAGAGATCCGCCAGATGTCTGACGGACAACTGGTGGGCTCGGCGCCGGAGCTGATTCGCCACTTGCTGGAGATTCGCGGTCTGGGGATTATTAACGTCATGACGCTGTTTGGCGCAGGGGCGGTTCGCACAGCCAAACGGATCAGTGTCGTCATCAAGCTGGAGAACTGGCAGCAGGAGAAGCAGTATGATCGTCTGGGACTCGATGAGGAGACGACACGCATTATCGATACAGATGTGCCGCTGGTCACCGTTCCGGTACGTCCGGGGCGAAATCTGGCTGTTATTATTGAAGTGGCTGCCATGAACTATCGTCTCAAGCGGATGGGCTATAACGCGGCGCTGCAATTCACGAACAAGCTGACGGAGACGATAGCGGAGGATATGGACGATTACGAGTAAAGGAGTCCGTGGTGCATGAATGTGTTGAAGCTGAATCCAGTAGCTATCCAGCTCGGGCCGATTGCGGTCAACTGGTATGGCATTATTCTGGGAACGGCGGCGCTGATCGGCTTGCTGCTCGCTGTTCGCGAGGGCAAGCGGTTCGGGCTGTCGCCTGATTTTTTTATGGATTTGCTGCTGCTGGGCGTGCCGTCTGCCATTATTGGCGCACGTATCTATTATGTTGCATTCAAGTGGGACGAGTACCGTGATAATTTATTGGATGTCTTCAAGATCTGGAATGGAGGCATAGCCATCTATGGCGCGCTGATCGGTGCGTTTATCTGCGGTTATTTTTATTCCCGCCACAAAGGTTATAGCTTTTTGCGCATCGCTGATATTTGCGCTCCCTCGCTCATTGCGGGTCAGATGATCGGGCGCTGGGGGAACTTCGTCAATCAGGAGGCCTACGGCGGTCCTGTGAACGAGTCCTTTCTCCGCGATACGCTCCATCTTCCTGGTTGGATCGTGAATCAGATGGAGGTGCAGGCTGGCGTATTCCACCATCCTGCCTTTCTGTACGAATCGCTATGGAGTCTGGTTGGCCTGCTGCTGCTGCTGGTGCTGCGCCGCCTATCGTTTCTGCGCGTCGGTGAGTTGTTGATGTTCTATTTCATCTGGTACTCGATCGGCCGATTCTATATTGAGGCGCTGCGGACGGACAGCCTGGCCTTCCAGGGCCCGGATTGGCTCGCGTCGCTGGTTAACGGTCTCTGGTCGCCAATGACGGTGCTGTTCCAGCAAGGCTATTTGGACCCGGTTTATGGCAATGTGCGCATCTCACAGGTGGTAGCGATCGTGCTGATCCTATTGGGGATTGGGTTTATTGCGATTCGTCGTGCCACAGGCTTGGCTTCGGTTCGTTACAATGATCCGTTACGCTCGAGCAAGGCTGCTAATCTGCAGGAGAATGGAGTGAAATCCGCTGCACCGGAAGTGAGCATCTCCGGACAGGCTGCGGCTTCGCCGTTCGCCCAGCAGAGTGAGCAGGAGGCCGCGGCGAATAAGGATAAGGATGAGGACAAGGAGAGCGGACGTTGACAACTTTGGTTAGAACAGTGTTGCTGGATCTGGATGGAACGATATTGGATACGAATGAATTGATTATTCAATCCTTTCTGCATGCGCTCGAGGGCTTGCTGCCATCGGATTTTACACGAGAGGATATGATTCCTAGCATGGGTCTGCCGCTGGAGGTGCAACTGCAACGCTTCTCCGGCCTGGATGATGTGGCTCACCTGATTGCGCGATACCGCAGCAAAAATTATGAGCTTCACGATCAATTGGTGCGCCTCTTCCCGAACGTCATGGAGGTTATCGAGCGGCTGCACGCTGCAGGCATTCAGATCGGCATCGTGACGACCAAGGTTCGTGCGTCAACAGAGCGCTCGATGCGGTTCCTGCAGGTGCCCGATGTGATCGGCTCCATCGTCACGGTCGAGGATGTCACGCATCCCAAGCCGCATCCAGAGCCTGTGCTGATGGCGCTGCAGCAGCTTAGTGCCGACCCGGCCACAACAGTGATGGTTGGGGACAGCCCAGTCGATATTCTCTCTGCTGTGCAAGCTGGCGTCATTCCGGTCGGCGTCGCCTGGTCGCTTAAGGAGGAGTCGGCTCTGCGTGATGCTGGAGCGCAGCATATTCTGCATGACATGCGCGATCTGTATGCGCTGGTCGGATTGGAGCGGGAGCCCCTTGCGCAAAACTGAGCGTTACCCGGTAGAAGGACCTAACGCGCTATGGCAAATGTACAGCACGGTGAGCCCCTTGAAGGTGGTACGCAACTTCATCGTTATTCAACTGGCTCGATATTGTCCCATACTGCCCGTCAAAAACTGGCTGTATCGCCGCGTGCTGGGACTCAAGATTGGGCAGCATACCGCCTTTGCGCTGATGGTCATGGTCGATGTCTTCTTCCCCGAGCGGATCGAAGTCGGAGAGAATACCATCATCGGTTATAATACGACGATATTGACGCATGAGTATCTCATTAAGGAATATCGGCTTGGCGCTGTCAAGATTGGGAGCGGCGTCATGATCGGAGCCAATACGACCATATTGCCGGGCGTGACAATCGGCGATCATGCGGTCGTAGCGGCTGGTTCTGTCGTCCATAAGGATGTCGCGCCGCACAGCTTCGTAGGGGGAAACCCGCTGCGTGAGCTGGGCACGAAGCGGGAATAGCTGGGGCAGAATTGCCGGGAGTGCGGAGAGCCGCACCCGGCAATTCTTTTTGCCTATTAGGGTGTGTCTTCGAACTCCGATGGGAGCAGATTTTGCCGAATTTTCGTTCCGGGCAAGGCACGTTCTGGCAGGCGTACCGGGGGTACGTCAAGAGAACGTAAAGCACGGGGCGAAAAGGCGATGAACGATGCCCTTGAGCGGGTCTGAAGACACACCCTAGGGTGTGTAGTTAGAGTAGCAACGTTGTGCAGGTTGGCGGAGCTTAAAGCTCATTACCAGTGACGGGTGAGCAGGTGAAATGGCGCCAGATTGACTCGTTTACTGAGTCTTGACGACAAGGGGCATCCGTGTTAAAGTGGATTAAAATCTTTATTTTGGCAGTATGGTAACTTGTTAATGCTTTAATAAACTAAAGTATATGTAGGTGAACGTTGTGTCCAAACCAAAAGTATTTGAAAAGCCGATCGGAGTCAAGGACTATCTGCCTCATGCCGTCACCCGCCTGCGTCAGGTGGAGAGCCGGGTTCTTGCCTGTATGGGAGGCTGGGGCTATGAGCAGATTATGACACCGACGATTGAATATTACGATACCGTTGGCGTCGCCAGCTCGACCTCGGATCAGAAGCTGTTCAAGCTGTTGAATAACCGCGGCACAACACTGGTGCTGCGTTCTGAGATGACCTCACCGATTGCCCGTGTCGCCAGCTCACTGCTGAAGGAGGTGGATCATCCGCTGCGGCTGTCTTATCATTCCAATGTGTTCCGGGCGATTGAGGAGGAAGCGGGACGCGAGGCCGAGTTTTTCCAGACCGGTGTGGAGCTGATCGGCGACGCTTCGCCGGAGGCGGATGCCGAGGTAGTCGCGCTCGCTGTCGCCTCGTTGCAGGCCGCTGGTGTTGATCGCTTCAAGATTGCGATCGGTCATGTCGGCTTCCTGAACGGGCTGTTCGAGGAGACGCTGAGCGGTCGAGGCGAGGCGCAGGAGGAGCTGAAGTCCTGCCTGCTGCGGCGCGACTATGTCGGCTATCGTGACGAGCTGCGGCGCCTGGAGCTGAGTGAGCCGCTCAAGCGTGAGCTGGAAGGCATCCTGCGGCTGCGTGGCGGACAGGAGGTCTGCGATCAGGCGCTGGAGCTGAGCGGCAGCGAGATCGCGCGCGCCTCGATTCGCCATCTGTGCGAGATCTGGGATGTGCTGGAGGCCTACGGGGTAAGCGAGCATGTGCTGATCGATCTGACGATGATCGGGGATTTCTCCTACTATACGGGCATGACCTTCGAGGGCTATGCCGCTGATCTGGGCTTCCCGGTGGCGAGCGGTGGAAGATATGACAATCTGCTGAGCCAGTTCGGCCGTCCGGCGCCAGCGACCGGATTTGCACTCAAGACGACGCGCATCCTTGATCTGGTCAGAACAGGCAGTCAGGAGCCGCAGCGTATCCTGATCGGCTATGACGCAAGCAGCCGCGAGCGAGCGTTGCAGGAGGCGCGCCGTTACCGCGAGCAGGGGGATGTCGTTGTGACGGAGAAGGTAGAGGACTGGGAGAGCTGGCTGCCTGCTGCGGCTAGTGAGCGACCCGTTCAATATAAGGGCAAGGCGTATGCGACAGTAGTGTCCGTTCGCAGCAACCAGGTACAAGGGGGGACGCTGGCATGAGCCAAATCAGCAACACATTGAAGGTAGCCATGCCTAAGGGCAGAATCTACAAGCAGGCCTCCAAGCTGTTCCGCGAGGCAGGGCTACCGATACCGAGCGACTTCGACGACACGCGCAAGCTCGTGATCGAGCTGCCGGAGATGGATATGGAGTTCATCATGGCGAAGCCGGTGGATGTGCCAACCTATGTCGAGTACGGGGTAGCGGACATCGGGATTGTCGGCAAGGATGTACTGATGGAGGAGAACAAGGATGTATTCGAGCTGCTGGATCTAGGCATTGCCAAGTGCCGCATGTCGGTGATCGGCCTGCCGGATTGGGAGCCGTCGATTCATCCGCGGGTAGCGACGAAGTATCCGAATGTCGCTTCACAATACTTCCGCGAGCGTGGACAGCAGGTAGAGGTCATCAAGCTGAACGGCTCGATCGAGCTGGCGCCGCTGATCGGTCTGGCTGACCGGATCGTCGATATGGTAGAGACGGGGCAGACGCTCAAGGAGAACGGCCTGGTCGAGATGGAGACGATCTTCGGCATTACGAGTCGTCTGATTGCTAACCGAGTGAGCTACAGAATGAAAAATGCGAAAATCCAAAGCCTGTGCGATCTGTTGCAGGAGGCGATTGCAGCCAAGCAAGTCTAAGTGCTGTAAGAGCATCGCCTGCATAGCCGCTGGCATCGCTTGCGATGCGTGGCGTTATAGACGGTCGACAACAGCATATAGAGAGGGGAGCAGCGCAATGCGGATAATTCCTGCAGAGCAGTTTAATTTGAGCCGCGAGGTTGAGTATGGAACCCCGGAGCAAAATGAAAAGGTGCGCAGCATTGTAGAGGCGCTTCGTACTGAGGGGGACACGGCGCTGCTTCGCTTCACCGAGCAGTTCGACCGGGTGAAGCTGGAGGCGTCCGGCCTGCGGGTGACAGAGGCGGAGATACAGGAGGCCTACAAGTATGTGGATGACACCTTTCTGACGGCCATTCGTGCGGCGGCAGTCAATATTCGTACCTTCCATGAGAAGCAGAAGCGCCACTCCTGGATGGATCTGCAGCCAGACGGTACATTGCTGGGACAGATAATCCGTCCGCTCAAGCGAGTGGGGGTCTATGTTCCAGGAGGCAAGGCCGCTTATCCATCGTCCGTGCTCATGAATGTAATTCCGGCACAGGTGGCAGGGGTTCCGGAGATCGTGATGGTTACACCTCCCGCGACAGGCGGCAAGGAGGGAATCAATCCCTTCATCCTGGTTGCGGCTGCTGAGGCAGGAGTGAAGGAAATCTATCGGGTCGGCGGGGCGCAGGCCATCGCGGCGCTGGCTTACGGCACGGCATCGATCGAGCCCGTAGACAAAATTACCGGGCCGGGCAATATCTATGTTGCGCTTGCCAAGCGTGCTGTGTTCGGCGTCGTTGACATCGACAGCATCGCCGGGCCGAGCGAGATTGCGATCATCGCCGACGATTCAGCCAATCCGGTCTATGTGGCAGCAGACCTGCTGTCCCAGGCAGAGCATGATGAGATGGCGTCAGCAATTCTGGTGACGCCATCCCGTGAGCTGGCGGAGTTGGTAGCCGCCGAGGTGGAGCGCCAACTGCAGGAGCTGCCACGCGAGCAGATCGCCCGCCAATCCGTGGACAGCTATGGAGCGATCCTGCTGACGGATTCGATCGATGAGGCGATCGAGGTCGTGAACAAGCTGGCGCCGGAGCATTTGGAGATTATGACTGCTAGCCCCATGGAGTTGCTTGGTCGTATCGAGAATGCCGGCGCGATCTTCCTGGGAGACTACAGCTCAGAGCCGGTGGGCGATTATTTCGCTGGGCCGAACCACATATTGCCAACCAATGGCACTGCCCGCTTCTCCTCCCCGGTGAACGTGGACGATTACATTAAGAAATCAAGTCTGATCTATTATAGCAAGGAAGCACTGCTTCAGAATGGCGACCATATTATGGCGCTTGCCCGTCATGAGGGGCTGGAGGGTCATGCGAGAGCAATCGAGGTGCGGCTGCAGCAGGAGCGCGGTAGTCAGCAATAATATAGCGACAGAAAGAAGGGCCAACGGATGACACAGAATGGACCACGCGCAGCCGAGGTGGCGCGCACGACGAATGAGACGGACATCAAGCTGTCTTTTGCAGTAGACGGCACAGGGCAGACACAGATTGATACGGATGTGCCGTTCTTGAATCATATGCTTGATCTGTTCACGAAGCACGGACAGTTCGATCTGAAGGTGGAGGCACGTGGCGACGTCGACATCGACGATCATCATACAGTAGAGGACATCGGAATCTGTCTGGGCCAGACATTGCGCGAGGCGCTGGGAGACAAGCGCGGGATCAAGCGCTATGCGAGTGTGTTTGTGCCGATGGATGAGGCGTTGGCGCAGGTCGTCATTGACATCAGCAACCGTCCTCACTTTGAATACCGCGCGGAGTACCCCTCCCAGCAGGTAGGCAGCTTCACAACGGAGCTGGTGCATGAATTTCTGTGGAAGCTGGCGCTGGAGGCGCGAATTACGCTGCATGTCATCGTTCACTATGGACAGAACACCCACCATATGATTGAAGCGGTATTCAAGGCGCTGGGACGCGCGCTGGATGAGGCCACTTCCATTGATCCTCGTGTACAAGGAGTGCCATCGACGAAGGGAGTGCTGTAGAGTGATCGCGATCATCGATTACGGCATGGGCAATCTGCATAGTGTCAGCAAGGCGGTCGAGCGACTTGGCTATGAGGCGGTCATTACTGCCGATGCGCAGCGTATCCTGGATGCGGAGGGGGCGATATTGCCGGGCGTAGGCGCCTACGGCGATGCGATGCAGAATCTGCATCATACCGGGCTTGGCGAGGTGACGCGCTTCTATGCTGAATCAGGCAAGCCGCTGCTGGGCATCTGTCTGGGCATGCAGTTGCTGTTCAGCCGCGGCGAGGAGCATGGGAGCAACGAGGGTCTGGGGTTGCTGGAGGGCACAGTTGTGCGCTTCCAGGGCAGCTACAAGGTGCCTCATATGGGCTGGAACAAGCTAAGCTTCCGCCAGGATAGTCCGCTGTTCCGCGGGCTGGAGGAAGGCCATGTCTACTTCGTCCATTCCTATCATGCCAAGCCGGCGCATGCTGAGCATCTGCTGGCAACGACGGATTACTACCAGGATGTCACCGCAATTGTCGGCAAGGGCAATGTGTACGGCATGCAGTTCCATCCAGAGAAGAGCGGAGAGCTGGGGATGCGGCTGCTGGATAATTTCCTCCGCTTGACAGGCTCGGCAAGCCGTCATGCGGCTGAACAGTTGCAGCAGGGCTAATCGTGACGGACAGAGTGCATCCGTCTTTTGTGCCAAGGGGGAATAACGCCTAACTCAGGCGGAGCATGAAGCTGCTGGTAGTAAAAAAGAGAGCAGGGAGGATGCAATGATGTTAGCCAAACGGATAGTTCCATGTCTGGACGTGAAGGATGGGCGGGTCGTCAAGGGTGTCAATTTCGTCAATCTCCGTGATGCGGGAGACCCGGTGGAGCTGGCAGCCACCTATGATCGTGAAGGAGCGGATGAGCTGGTGTTTCTCGACATCTCGGCTTCGCATGAAGGGCGGGCGACGATGGTCGACGTTGTGCGCCGCACCGCCGGGGAGATTACGATTCCGTTCACCGTGGGTGGAGGCATCTCGCATGTCGATGATATGAAGCGGCTGCTGCGCGCCGGGGCCGACAAGATCGGCATTAATACAGCGGCGGTGAAGAACCCGCAGCTTATCTCGGATGGCGCACGTGTCTTCGGCTCGCAATGTATCGTCGTGGCCGTCGATGCCAGGTTCAACCCGGAATGGGGCGAATGGGAGGTCTACACGCATGGTGGACGGACAGCGACTGGCATGCGGACGCTGGAGTGGGTGAAGGAAGCCGAGCGCCTGGGCGCCGGCGAGCTGCTGCTGACGAGCATGGATGCGGACGGAACGAAGGATGGCTTCGATGTGCGCTTGACTCGCGCGGTGTCCGATCTGGTCGGGATTCCGGTGATCGCTTCAGGTGGAGCAGGCAAGGTGGAGCATTTCCACGAGGTGTTTGAAGAAGGTCGTGCTGACGCAGGACTGGCAGCGACGATTTTTCATTATAAAGAAATGACGATTGATGAAGTGAAGCAGGATTTGCGGAGAAAGGGAGTCGAGGTTCGATGACAGATCAGGCATTTCAACCGGAGCAGATCAAGTGGGATCGTGACGGCCTGGTGCCGGCGATCGTACAGGATGCGGTCACCAAGGAAGTTCTCATGATGGCCTATATGAACCGCGAGTCGCTGCACAAGTCGCAGGAGAGTGGAGAGACGTGGTTCTGGAGCCGCTCGCGAGGTGAGCTGTGGCATAAAGGAGCGACCTCGGGACATATACAGAAGATTCGCTCCATGCAGTACGACTGCGACGGCGATACGCTGTTGGTGCGGGTAGAGCAGCAGGGCGCGGCATGTCATACAGGACGTTATAGCTGCTTCTTCAATGACATTCCGGTGCAAGGCGCTACAGATGACCCGCGCGAGGCAGGCGATCGCTTCGCGATGCTCAATCAACTGGAGGCGACGATTGCGCAGCGTTATGCAGAGCGTCCAAGCGGAGCCTATACGACGTATCTGTTCGATAAGGGCGTCGATAAAATATTGAAAAAAGTGGGCGAGGAAGCGGCGGAGGTCATTATTGCTTCCAAAAATCAGGACAATGACGAGCTGCGCAGCGAGGTGAGCGATCTGATCTTCCATCTGATGGTGCTGCTACGCGAGCGCGGGCTGCCGCTGGATGATGTGATGAGAGAGCTGGGTACGCGGCATAATAAGCCGACCACGAACAAGATGAGATAGAAAGGTGCGGGTTGCGCATGTGGATTGACTATCACACACATCATGCCCGTTGCGGCCACGCGGTCGGAAGCCTGGAGGATTACGTGAAGAGAGGGATTGAGATCGGACTGGACCAGTTGGGCCTGTCCGATCACATCCCTCTTGTCCATGTCGACCCGGCTGCGTATTACCCGGAGATGGCGATGCCTATGGAGGAGCTGCCTCGCTATGTGGAGGAGTGCTTCGAGCTGAAGGAGAAGTACAAGGGAGCCATCGACATCCGCGTGGGGCTGGAGGCGGATTATATCGAGGGCTGGGAGAAGCAGCTTGAACAGATCATCCGCTCGTACTCATGGGATTATGTCATCGGCTCCGTTCATTTTCTCGGTGAGTGGGATGTGACCGACTTCCGTCAAACCCATGAGTGGGAGGGCAAGGACAAGCTGGCGGTATACCGGGCATACTATGATGCGGTGCAAAAAGCGGCTGCCTCGGGTCTATATGATTACATCGGTCATATCGACGTTATCAAGCGGTTCGGCTTCAAGCCGGACGAGGATGTGACGGAGCTTGAGAACGCCGCCCTGGAGGCGGTGAAGCGGCATGATCTGGCGATCGAGCTCAATGCCTCCGGGCTTCGGATGCCGGTGGAGGAGATGTTCCCCAGCCGTCGGATGCTGGAATACGCCCGCGATCTGGGCATTCCGTTGACGATCGGATCGGATGCGCATCAGCCGGAGCGGCTCGGCCAATATCTGGATCAGGCGCGCGCGCAGTTGAAAGAGCTTGGATTTTCGCATCTGGCAACGTTTAGCCAGCGTAAACGGACGATGATAAGTTTTTGAAAAATGACGAAATGTATGTATAATGTTAATAGTTCGTATATAACGGTTGTTCACGCTTTGCCAGGCAGAGGGGTTGTTGTCCCGGCTGCACATTTTGCAGTATAGCTGCTGGCGTTCAAGTCTGTAGGTTGAACAATGATGGCTGGATCATGAAGAATTTTGTTTCCAAAAGCTCAGGAGGGTATCATGTTTAGCGACAAGTTGCGTATTTTTTCAGGTTCCTCAAACCCCAAATTGGCCGAAAGAATCTGTTCGGAGCTCGGACAGACACTAGGCCGCATTAAAGTGTCCAGATTCAAGAGCGGTGAGATTTATGTTCACTATGAGGAGACGATTCGCAATTGCGATGTATTCATCGTGCAGTCGTTCTCTCATCCGATCAATGAATTTTTTGTGGAGCTGCTGGTGATGATCGATGCCGCCAAGCGCGCATCCGCACGCACGATCAACATCATCGTGCCGTACTATGGCTATGCCCGTCAGGAGAGAAAGGCTGCACCGCGCGAGCCGATCTCGGCCAAGATGCTGGCTGATGTTCTCACGACTGTGGGCGCGAACCGGGTCATTACGATCGACCTGCATGCTCCGGCCATCCAGGGCTTCTTCAACATTCCTGTGGACCATCTGACGGCGCTTGACCTGCTCAGCGACTATCTGAAATCCAAGGATATTAAAAATCCGGTCGTCGTCTCTCCTGACGCAGGACGCGCCTCTACGGCAGAGAAGCTGGCTAACTACCTGGATTCCCCATTTGCGATTATGATCAAGAAGCGGCCTACTCACAACGAGTCGGTGATTACGCATGTTATCGGGGATGTAGAGGGACAAACTCCAATCATCATTGAGGACCTGATCGATACGGGAACGACGATTGTCAATGTCGTTGAAAGCTTGAAGGAGCGCGGCGCCGAGGACATCTATGTGTGCGCAACACATCCGCTATTCTCCGGGCCTGCGCTTCAGCGTCTGGATCATCCGTACATTAAGGAAGTTGTTATTACGGATTCCATCGCGCTGCCCGAGAGCCATTCGGATCGCTTCAAGGTGCTCTCCGTTGCTCCGATGCTGGCGGAGGCTACCCGCATCATTATGCAGGGCGGATCGATCAGCACATTGTTCAAAAATGCAGGGATATAATAAACAACAGGAACAGGCAGCAGGCATGGAAGTAACGCCTGCTGCCTGTCGTGTACATGCCCCGTCCTGCCGTGCACGCGGCGTCTGCGGCGGCGCGGCTGTATATTCCCGAGTCTTACTGTGGTATAATTTGAAGCATAATTTGCCCGTATCAGAAGGAGGTGCCTTGCATTGAAGGGGAAAAAACGAACGGTCGCCAGCAAGCCCGCTAAGGTGATCCCGATTCAGCTTGATGCGACATTTTTTTTCGAGCGAGCGGTCCGCTCACTAGACCGGCTTCACTATGACAAGGCCCTCAAGTATTTTCGGCGGGCTGTTGATTATGAGCCTGATAATCCGGTCAACCATTGTAATATGGCGGGAATTTTGTCAGAGATGGGGAATTACGAGGAGTCCAACCGGATACTCGGCTCCATCGTGGAGGAGCTCGATCCATCCATGACGGAATGCCATTTCTATATGGCTAACAATTTTGCCAATATGGAGCAGTATGAGGCGGCTGAGGATGCGCTAATCCGTTATCTGGAGGAGGATGCGGAGGGGCAATTTCTCGACGAGGCCGAAGAAATGATGGAGCTGCTCCAGTACGAGCTGGATCGACCGCCCAAGCAAGCGGTGATCAAGTCGCGCGAAGGCTTGTACGAGCATGATCAGGCGCGGATGCTGCTGGAGGAAGGGAAATTCGCCGAGGCGGTTCGCTTGCTGGAGAGCATCGTTGAGAAGTACGAGGATTTTCTCGCCGCTCGCAATAATCTGGCATTGGCCTATTACTACATGGGTCGCTTCGATAAGGCGATGGACACGATTAACCAGGTACTGGAGCTAGAGGGTGGCAATGTTCATGCACTCTGTAATCTGGCCATCTTCCACCAGCATGCAGGTCATATGGAGCCGCTCACACAACTGGTTGAGCTGCTGAAGAAGACGTATCCGTTCCATCATGAGCATGTATTCAAGCTAGCGACGACGATGGGCATACTCGGTGAGCATGAGACGGCCTATCGGCATTTCATGCGGCTGTTGAAGGACCCCGCTCTACAGCAGGACCCGTGTCTGCATCATTATGGGGCTATCGCCGCCTGCAATATCGGCAGATGGAAGGAAGCGGAACGGCTGTGGCGGCAGACAGCCAAGCTGGACCCGGGCTCGGATATACCGAAGTATTATCTGGATCAGTTGGGGAGTGTCCGCTCGCAGCAGGAGCCGCCCCCGAGCAGCTATCACTATCATCTGCCCTTCGAGGAGCAGTTCCGCCTATGGGAGAAGTCTACGGACGGGCTGCCTGATCACCTGAAGCGTGACCCGCTAGTGCGCTCCTCCTTCTTCTGGGCGCTGCGGCACGGTGACCGTCAGACCAAGCTTCAAGTCATTCAAGCGCTGGGCATGATTGCCGATAACGAGGTTAAGGATGCGTTGCGCGAGTTCGTGCTGGAGCCGGATGAAGATGATTACCTCAAGCGAATCGCCATCTTCGTGCTCCGTTCCATCGGGGTGCATGACTCGCTCCCGGCGATGCTGGAAGGGAAGCGGACGCAAGTGGAGTCGAATCTGCTGCCCTCCAGACTGCCGGTGTGGGAAGACAGATGGCAAGCCGTGCTGGAGGCAGCACAGCAGCGTATGAACAAGCTGTATGATCTGGTTCAGCAGCATGATCTGTTGACGCTGTGGGTGGAATATCTGACAAGAGTGTATCCGAATGTACCCAAGATCGCCAAGGTCGAGGGCTGGGCAGCGGCTCTGGAATATTTGACGGCGAAGATGCATCGCAGGGAAATATCCTACCATGAGGTTGCAAGGCGGTATGGCGTGTCGATCTCGACCGTAAGCAAATACGCCAAGGCGATCGACGAGGCCTGCGGCATCAAGGAGAAGATGAGGTCGGTGTTTCCCCAGTTCGGAGAATTTTCCGGAGAGTAGCTCGGGCGGCGTGAAGGCGTGAAGGAAGGCGGCAGCAGCTATAGAGAGTTTCAATACAGCAAGGGAGGCAATGAACATGTATAAATCCATTATTATCGGCACAGGCCCGGCAGGGCTGACGGCAGCGATCTATCTGGCTCGCGCCAATATGAATCCGCTGGTGATTGAAGGCCCAGAGCCTGGTGGACAGTTGACAACGACGACTGAGGTGGAGAACTTCCCAGGCTTCCCTGATGGCATCATGGGGCCTGAGCTGATGGCCAATATGCGCAAGCAGGCCGAACGGTTCGGAGCAGAATTCAGAACGGGTTGGGTGAACTCGGTGGATGCCTCCGAGCGCCCGTTCAAGCTTCAGGTTGAGGGGCATGGGGAATTGGTTGCAGAATCGCTGATTATCTCCACAGGCGCCTCTGCCAAGTACCTGGGCATTCCTGGGGAGAAGGACAATGTCGGTCGTGGTGTCAGCACATGCGCGACCTGTGACGGCTTCTTCTTCCGCGGCAAGAAGATTATCGTCGTCGGCGGCGGCGACTCGGCGATGGAGGAAGCGAACTTCCTGACTCGCTTTGCCAGCGAGGTTGTGCTGGTGCATCGTCGCGAGGAGCTTCGGGCTTCCAAGATTATGCAGACTCGGGCACAAGAGAACAGCAAAATCTCCTGGCAGTTGAACAAGACGCCACTTGAGGTGGTCGCAGGCCCGATGGGCGTAACCGGTCTGAAGGTGCGTGACAATGAAACCGGGCAGGAGGAAGTCATCCAGACAGACGGCATGTTCGTGGCGATCGGACACACGCCCAATACGAAATTCCTGGGCGGACAGGTGACGACGGACGAGACCGGTTATATTCTGGTGAAGCCGGGTACGAGCGAGACGAATATCCCGGGCATCTTCGCATGCGGCGATGTGCAGGATCTGAAGTACCGCCAGGCAATCACCGCTGCTGGCAGCGGCTGTATGGCGGCGCTCGATTGCGAGAAGTTCCTGGAAGGTCATGCGGTTCACGACTGGAGCCAGTCGCTGTAATTGGCGAGCCTGGACGTTAGTGTGAATGTGGCGTGTTTGCGTGTACCGCGCAGGCACGCCTTTTTGCCTGCCAAGGCGTGTCAGATGCAGACAAGCAGGCAAGAGTATTACGGCGCAAGCTTCAGCAAGAACGAGCATAGGCTATATTAAGCAGTGCCAGAGGCTCTAGAAGGCGGAATACCGTTGTTCTTGACCACACGGGTCAGTTGGCTTATAGTTGGTACAGAAGCAGTTAACTAAGTAAATTGAGGTGGCCATTGTCATGTCTGAAAAGATCTGCGTTGGAGTCGACATCGGGGGAACGGCAATCAAAGTCGGGATATGTAATCTGGAAGGCAAATTGCTCCATACGTATGAAGGACCGACGGAGGTAAGCAAGGGCACAGATGCGATATTGAACAATATTGCGGCTTATGCCCGCAACATCGTGGAAGACTCCCCGTTTGAATGGGAGCATGTGGAAGGAATTGGGATCGGGATTGCAGGATTCCTGGATATACCGAATGGCATCGTATCCTTCTCGCCGAATCTGGGGCTGCGCAATGTCAACCTGAAGCAATATCTGGAAGAGAAGCTGGAGAAGAAGGTATATATCAATAATGATGCCAATGTAGCTGCGCTGGGTGAAGCGTGGTCGGGCGCAGGTCGCGATGTTGGCCATTGTGTATGCTATACGCTGGGTACAGGTGTCGGTGGGGGCATTATCATTAATGGCAAGATCGTGGAGGGGTATGCAGGCAAGGCGGGAGAGCTGGGACATATCCAGATCGTGCCTGACCTGGAGGCGATTCAGTGCGGCTGCGGCAAGATGGGCTGCCTGGAGACGGTATCGTCTGCGACTGGCATCATTCGGATGGCTAAGGATGCGGTTGCCCGCGGCGATCGCACCTCGCTGTCGCTGGTTGACAATATTATGGCCAAGGACGTTGTGGATGCGGCTAAGGCCGGAGATGAAGTGGCGATTCGCATCGTGAACCGCGCGGCATACTATCTGGGCAAGTCGATGTCTGTTGTATCCGTCGTATTGAACCCGCAACGGTTCATTATTGGCGGAGGGGTATCCAAGGCTGGAGAGTACTTGTTCGAGCAGATCCGCGAAGTATTCGCCAAGCTGACACCAGAGTCATCGCAAGAGGGCGTAGAGATCGTACCGGCACAGCTCGGCAACGATGCGGGAATCGTCGGCGCCGCCGGGCTTGTAATTAACAGCTAGTTATCAGCTAGGAAGCATAAGAAGCAGGCGGGGTGTCCGCCATATCAGAGCGTGTCGCCTGGCAGAGCATGTCTCTGTAGCAAGGTTAGACGATAGAGACCCTTGACCTTGACCATTGCGGTCTCTGCAATGGCAAGCTGAAGATGGATATGACGCCCTAGGAGGGGTGAGAAACATGACGACAAATTCTGCATCACTAGCGAAGCTGATCATCATCACAGGGATGTCGGGCGCGGGCAAGACGATCGCAGTACAGAGTCTGGAGGATCTGGGATTCTTCTGTGTCGATAATTTGCCGCCGGTGCTAATCCCGAAATTTGCTGAATTAATTGAGCAGTCCAAGGGAAAGATTGGGAAGGTAGCACTGGTAATTGACCTGCGCGGCCGCGAGTTTTTCACAGCGCTGTCCGAGTCATTATCCTATATTCAGGATCATTATACCATTCAATGCGAAATCCTGTTCCTTGATGCCACAGACAGCGTATTGGTTCAACGCTACAAGGAAACACGGCGCCGTCATCCGCTCGCTCCGGAGGGACTGCCGTTGGAGGGCATCGCGCTCGAGCGCAGGTTATTGGAAGACCTGAAGGGCTGGGCGAATCAGGTTATCGATACGAGCAATATTAAGCCGGCACAACTGAAGGAACGGATAATTTCCCGTTTCTCCAACATGGACAAAAATGGCATATCAGTTAATGTCACCTCCTTTGGCTTCAAGTATGGTATGCCGATCGATGCAGATCTGATCTACGATGTCCGATTTCTGCCGAACCCGCACTATGTAGAGCATCTGCGTCCGAATACAGGCCAGAACCCGGATGTGTATGAATATGTGATGAAATGGCCAGAAACCCAGCAGTTCCTCGTCAAGCTGCTGGACATGTTAAATTTCCTGATTCCTCTGTATCATAAGGAAGGGAAAAGTCAAATTGTGATCGGCATAGGATGTACGGGCGGCAAGCATCGATCGGTTGCAATTGCGGAATACTTGGGACGAATGCTGGGCAGCAGTGATACGGAGATCGTGCGTGTCAGTCATCGTGATGCCGAGCGTGACCGCCATTAGCGGGGTGAAGCATTGATTCAGCGTACAAACAAGAAACAGAATCCGAGCATTGTTGTCATCGGCGGCGGTACTGGCCTATCAGTTATGCTGCGCGGCCTCAAGGAGAAGCCGCTTGATATTACCGCGATTGTCACCGTCGCTGACGATGGGGGAAGCTCCGGCATTCTGCGCAACGAGCTTCATATGCCGCCCCCAGGCGACATTCGCAACGTATTAACCGCGCTTGCGGATGTGGAGCCGCTGCTGGCGGATATGTTAAACTATCGTTTCAACCATGGCAACGGGCTAGCGGGGCATAGCCTGGGCAATCTCATGCTGGCAGCGATGACGGACATCTCGGGGGATTTCGTCACCGGAGTGCGCGAGCTGAGCCGCGTATTGGCGGTGCGCGGGCGGGTGCTGCCGGCTGCGGGACAGTCGATCGTGCTGAAGGCAGAGATGAAGGATGGCTCTGTCGTCACCGGCGAATCGATGATCCCTAAGGCGCGCAGGCAGATCAAGCGAGTCATGATCGAGCCGGCTAATGTGGAGCCGCTGGAAGAGGCGGTGGAGGCATTGCGCGAGGCGGATGCGATTCTCGTCGGGCCGGGCAGCCTCTATACAAGCATTATTCCGAATCTGCTCGTGCCCAAGCTGGCACAGGCCATTGTGGAATCGAATGCGGTCAAAATATTTGTGTGCAATGTGATGACACAGCCTGGCGAGACGGATAATTATTCTGTCAGCGACCATCTGGAGGCGATCCATGCCCACATCGGTCATCATCTGTTTGACTATGTCATCGTGAATGACGGCGAGATTCCGCCGCAGGTACAGAGCAAGTATGCGGAGGAGGGGGCCAAGGCGGTTCATCTGGATCTGGAGGAAGTGAAGAAGCGGGGCTACCAGGTCATTGCTGACCGGCTGGTGTTGTTTCGTACCTATCTCAGACATGATGCCGCGCGGCTAAGCCATCATATTTATCAGCTTGTTGAGAATTGGATGCAACGAAAGGGGTGAGCCCGCTTGTCTTTTGCGGCCCAAACCAAGAAGGAGCTGACCTTAATCGAGGCAGATTCCTGCTGCGAGAAGGCAGAGCTGGCAGCGCTGATTCGAATGAATGGCTCTGTTAATCTCGCCAACCGTAAGGTCATTCTGGATGTGTCAACAGAAAATGCTGCTATTGCGCGCAGGATCTATTCCTTGACGAAAAAGCTATTTGCTGTTCATACAGAGCTGCTTGTCCGCAAGAAGATGCGGTTGAAAAAAAATAACGTCTATATCGTTCGAATTCCGATGAGGGCTCAGGAGATGCTGGCTGAGCTTCACATTGTATCGGAAGGCTTTGTATTTCATCAAGGAATTGATCCGGAGCTGATTCGCAAGCCTTGCTGCAAACGCTCCTATCTGAGAGGCGCATTCCTGGCTGCTGGTTCGGTGAATAACCCAGAAGGCTCCTCCTATCATCTGGAGATCGCTTCGATGTATGAGGAGCAATGCTGCTCCATGGTGGATCTGGCGAATTCCTTCCATCTCAATGCCAGATGCATTGAGCGGAAGAAAGGCTTCATCTTCTACATTAAGGAAGGCGAGAAAATTATCGAGTTCCTTAATATTATCGGGGCGCACCAGGCATTGTTCAAATTCGAGGATGTACGAATTATGCGCGATATGCGTAACTCGGTCAACCGAATCGTGAACTGTGAGACGGCCAATCTGAACAAGACGATCGGGGCAGCCGTGCGGCAGATCGATAATATCAAGCTGATTCAGAAGGAGCTGGGACTGGATCATCTTCCTGACAAACTGAAGGAGGTTGCAGAGATTCGCCTGAAGCATCCGGATATGAATCTGAAGGAAGTTGGCGATCTGCTCAAGGTGAAAGTCAGCAAATCCGGGGTCAATCATCGATTGCGCAAGCTTGACGAACTTGCCGAGAAAATAAGGAACGGCTAAACTTTTCAACCTAGTGCTTCGGATGATATAATGTTATAATAATGCAAGCATATGGGCGGTGGCTGAGGCCGGCCCGGAAGGATTCTACCGTGCCGGAATATACGGCAACTGTGGACATCTTGTTCACAGGCAGAGAAGACCGGGATTACTGGACTGGTCTTTGGAATAAAGGTATTAGACTGAAATAGTATAGGGGGTATGGTTTCCATGACAAGGCATCCTGTGGTCGTTCGTTTGAAGACAGGTCTCCATGCAAGACCGGCAGCGCTTTTTGTACAGGAAGCAAATAAATTTTCTTCCGAAGTGTTCGTGGAGAAGGACGACAAGAAAGTGAATGCCAAATCCATTATGGGTATTATGAGCTTGGCCATTAGCTCGGGCACTGAAGTACACATTAGTGCAGAGGGTTCGGACGCAGAACAGGCTGTAACCGCTTTAGTCAATCTGGTAAGCAAGGAAGAACTGGAGAACCAATAAGGCGGGTCTGACATAAGGAATGGATGAGAAGACCCCTTCGCCACTCACTCAGGCGAGGGGTTTTTGGCGTTTTTTTGAATTGAGGATTGCTATGGTATAAATTACAATATATAATAAAATTGCAAAATTAAATAAAAGAAAAAGGTTGGTGGTTATTTATGAAAAGGCTTTCATTTCTGTTGTTAGTTGCTGCGGTGTTATGGCTGAACTTTACTCCCCCCTCGTCGACATATGGGGCAGCCAGCTTTCCCAACACCGGCACGACAGGACTGACAGGCTTCGCAGGGAACGCGAAAAACGAATTTGGCGTATGGAAATCAGCCATTACTGGTGGGAAGAACGGTCAGATTGTGTACATTAGCAACTTGAACGATCTGCGCACCCATAGTGCAGGCTCGACTCCGAAGATTCTTGTCATCGAGAACAACATTTCCTCATCCACGCTGCAAAAAGTAAATTTCGGCTCCAACAAGACAATCGTCGGCTCCTACAACAATCACACGCTGACCAATATTCATTTCCGCTCTACTTCTAGCTCAGGCAATGTCATTTTTCAAAATCTTACCTTCCAGCACTCGGCTAACATCAATGCCAACGATGACATTCAAATGTACATTACGGCTGGAACCAATTACTGGATCGATCATTGTACGTTCGCAGGCCATGGCTACAACGCCAATGGTAGTGACCTGGACAAGCTGCTCTATATCGGAGACCGAGCCGATTATATTACCATTAGCAATTCCAAATTCTCGAATCACAGATATGGCCTGATACTGGGTCACCCGAATGACGGCAATAGCAGCTATAACGGGGTGCCTCATGTCACGCTGGCGAACAATTACTTTGAAAACCTGTATGTCCGCGGCCCAGGCCTCATGCGATACGGATATTTCCATGTCAAAAATAATTATGCAAATAATTTCAATCAGGCCATTACCATTGGTCAGGGAGCGCGGATCTATTCCGAGAACAACTACTTTGGCGCAGGGGCAGAAAAAGGCGGCATCCTCGATGACAAGGCCAATGGGGAGTTTACGGACTCGGGCAGCACACCTGCTCTGAACGCTCCCAGATCGCCTAGGACGAATTGGAGACCTAGCAGCAACTATAGCTACGAGGTTAGGGATGCCAATTATGCTCGCGAATTTGTAACCAAGTATGCCGGCTCCTCTAACACGACCCTTGTCTTTGGCAAGTAAATAGAATGAAGAAGACACCCCATCGCGGCTCATGTCCGAGGTGGGGTGTCTGGCGTTAGTATATTGTAGCGCACCCTAGGTTAACATGATGAAAAGCCGCACGTCATCGTGCGGCCATTCGCTATGAGTCGACAAGAGCGGCTTAGCCATTGCCCACTTCTCTTAATGGAATTTTACGCTGCTCCAATGCGCTTTCGATCAGTTGGATGAAATCCTCAGACAGACACATCGCCTTGGCTTCGCGATATACCTCCAGCAGATGCTCATCATTCAAGGGCTTCAGGAGTAGAGTTTTGTCGCGGTAATCGCTGTATACAGGCTCTTTCGCAATAGAGAATCTGACTGAATGCCCGGAATCCTCCATATTGTAACGATGCGAGGAGCGACGGCTCCGATCCGTAGGCTTGATGAAATTACGCATAGATAGGAAGGGGTTTGAAATTTTCATAAGACGCAACTCCATTGTTAATGGTTTTCAAAAACAACCCTAGAGATGTATGAATATGGGAAGTTCTTCGTTTTTTTCATCTTACCATGAAATGGGTGCATCGTCTTGTCCGATTCAGTATGTTGAATTTTTCTTGACATCAAATATTGGCTATGATAAAGAGCCTGGAGGGACTAGCCTGCCAGGCTCTGAAGTGCACTATTGCTCGGGTATATGCGCCATATCGCGATGCTGTGCGGCTGCCTGCGTGAAGCGATCGTAGTAGCAAGCACAACTGCGGATAGCGTTCTGAGGCTATGAAGACTCTAGATGCGTTCGATCACTTTGTCAACCAGACCGTACTCACGAGCTTCTTCAGCGCTCATGAAATAATCGCGATCGGTATCCTGCTCGATCTTGCTCAGCGGCTGTCCTGTACGTTCAGCCAGAATACCATTGAGCTTGTCACGCATCTTCAGGATGCGTCTGGCACGAATCTCGATGTCGCTGGCTTGCCCTTCGGCTCCACCGAGCGGCTGGTGAATCATCACTTCACTGTTAGGCAGCGCATAGCGCTTGCCCTTGGCGCCTGCAGCGAGCAGGAATGCGCCCATGGAAGCTGCCATGCCGACACAGATCGTCGATACATCGGGCTTGATGAATTGCATGGTGTCGTAGATCGCCATCCCTGCAGTTATGGAACCGCCCGGACTGTTAATGTACAAGCTGATGTCCTTCTCCGGGTCATCGGCGGTCAGGAAGAGCATCTGAGCGATGATCGAATTGGCGACAACATCATTCACGCCGCTCCCCAAAAAGATAATCCGGTCCTTCAACAGACGGGAGTAGATGTCATAGGCGCGCTCTCCGCGGTTGCTTTGTTCAATGACCATTGGTACAAAATTCATATCCATCTGGACACGCCTCCATTCAAATAATTAGGATGTAAAATTATCATAACGGATTCCAAAACAAAAGTCAAAGATAGTCAGACATGAAAAATAAAAAAACCTGACGATACCGTCAGGAGTAGCTTGTGAAGTGGCGCGCCCGCGAGGAATCGAACCTCGATCTCAGGCTCCGGAGGCCTACGTCATATCCATTGGACCACGGGCGCATCTATATGACTTGCTGAGCACACTATAAGGTGCAGCGAGATTTATTATATGGGAAATATGAAAAAAAAGCAAGGGTCATGTCGAAAATAAATAAGCTGTGAAAACTTGAGTTGCATAACGGTATGAAATTCGATACAATGTAAGTGGGACTTAAAATGATACTGCGGGACATTAATTGTCCTAATGTTCGTATCGTCCATAGCGCCCTTGCCGGGCTACAGGAGTGAACCCTATGCGCAATACCTTTGAACTGCAGAAGAGACTGATGCCTGATGTATTGGACATTATGAAGAAGCGGTATACCATTCTTCAGCAGGTCAGACACTCGAACCGGATTGGACGCAGGGCGCTTGCTACTTCACTCTCAATGACAGAAAGGGTGCTTCGGGCAGAGACCGACTTCCTCAAGTCCCAGGGCCTGCTCGACATTCAGAGCAATGGCATGGAGATTAGCGAGGCAGGCATCAAGCTGTTAGATGAGCTGGAGCCAGAGGCTAAGGAGCTGTTCGGGCTCTCTGAGATGGAGGAGAAGCTTCGCCGCTATTTTCATCTGAAGCAGGTATGGGTAGTTGCGGGAGATTCCGACACGTCCGTGCATACGAAGAAGGAGCTAGGCAGAGCGGCCGCACAGGCGCTCAAGAAGGTGATGGGAAGCGATGATGTCATCGCCGTCACTGGAGGCACCACGCTGGCGCATGTCGCTGATCAGCTACATTCCCATGTTCCGCTCAAGAGCATCCGGTTCGTTCCGGCGCGCGGTGGACTTGGCGAAAGTGTCGACTATCAGGCGAACACTATTGTCTCTACGATGGCGAAGCGAGTGGGCGCACAATATCGGCTGCTTCATGTGCCGGATCATCTGGGCGAGGAAGCTTACGTATCGCTTATGCAGGAGCCGGGCATCAAGGAACTGGTCGAGGTCATTCGCAGTGCGCGCATCGTGCTGCACGGCATCGGAGACGCGATGGTGATGGCTCGCCGCCGCAAGGTGGGAGACGAGATGATTGAGGCCTTGAGAGAGGAAGGAGCGCTCGCAGAAGCGTTTGGCTTCTACTTCAACAAGGATGGCAATGTCGTTCACCGGATGCAGACAGCCGGATTGCGAATTGAAGACATTCAACGCGCAGAAGTGGTGATTGGCGTCGCTGGCGGACGAAGCAAGGGCGAGGCAATCGGGGCTATCCTGCGATTCGGGCACGAGGACATACTCGTGACGGACGAGGCGGCAGCCGAAGAGATTATCGTCCGATTTGGCTTGTAAGATCAACAGAAGGATCATGACACTAAGCGGCTTAACAGGAAGCAAAGTCGCGGGTGTTGAGATAAATGAATAATTAAACCGAACTTTAGGAGGAAATCACAATGGTTAAAGTGGGTATTAATGGTTTTGGTCGTATCGGCCGTAACGTATTTCGCGCAGCGCTGAACAACCCTGACGTGCAAGTGGTAGCAGTAAACGATCTGACAGATACAAAAACACTGGCACATCTGCTGAAATATGATACAACTCATGGTACGCTGGATGCTACTGTAGAGGCAAAAGAAGGCGCGCTGGTCGTGAACGGCGTAGAAATCAAAGTATTCGCAGAGCGCGACCCTGGCAACCTGCCTTGGGGAGAGTACGGCGTTGAGATCGTTGTGGAATCTACCGGTATCTTCACAGCGAAAGAAAAAGCTGAGCTTCACCTGAAAGGCGGAGCGAAGAAAGTTATCATCTCCGCACCTGCAACTAACGAAGATATTACAGTTGTTATGGGCGTTAACGAAGACAAATACGACCCGGCTGCACATACTGTAATCTCCAATGCTTCCTGTACAACAAACTGCCTGGCTCCATTCGCGAAAGTACTGAACGACCAGTTCGGTATCGTTAAAGGGATGATGACAACTGTTCACTCCTACACGAATGACCAATCTGTACTTGACCTGCCTCACAAAGACCTGCGCCGCGCTCGCGCTGCTGCAGAGAACATCATTCCTTCCACAACAGGCGCTGCTAAAGCTGTATCGCTCGTACTGCCTGAGCTGAAAGGTAAACTGAACGGTATGGCAATGCGTGTACCTACACCTAACGTTTCCGTAACGGATCTGGTTGTTGAAGTGAGCAAGAACGTAACGGTTGAAGAAGTGAACGGCGCGCTGAAAGCTGCTGCTGAAGGCCCGCTGAAAGGCATCCTGAACTTCTCCGAAGAGCCGCTGGTATCGAGCGACTACAATGGCGACCCAGCTTCCTCCACTATCGACAGCCTGTGCACTATGGTTGTTGAAGGCAACATGGTGAAGGTTGTATCCTGGTACGACAACGAGTGGGGCTATTCCAACCGCGTAGTTGACCTGGCTGCTTACATCGCAGCAAAAGGCCTGTAATATCCTATACACTTGAACGCTTCCCCCTGTGGTCTGCCACGGGGCGGATGCGGACATTCCCGTCCCGGATTTGCTGCAAATCCGGGACACTGTCTTGATGAAGCTCTATAGCCTTCTATCCCCTAACAACCAAGGAGGTTCTTGCGATGAACAAGAAAAGTGTAAGAGATGTCGAGGTAAGCGGCAAACGTGTATTTGTACGGGTGGATTTCAACGTACCGGTTGAGAACGGAGCCATCACGGACGACACACGGATTCGTGAAACGCTGCCTACGATTCAATATTTGATCGAGAAGGGCGCAAAGGTTATTCTCGCGAGCCATATGGGTCGTCCGAAGGGCCAAGTGGTGGAGGAGCTTCGCCTGAATCTGGCGGCTGCTCGTCTGTCCGAGCTGCTGGGCAAGCCGGTTGCCAAGGCTGACGAAGCTGTTGGCGAAGCGGTGAAGGCTCAGGCTGCTGCGTTGAATGAAGGTGATGTACTGCTGCTTGAGAACGTGCGCTTCTATCCAGGCGAGGAGAAGAATGATCCCGAGCTGGCGAAGCAATTTGCCGAGCTGGCTGATCTGTTCGTCAATGATGCATTCGGCGCTGCTCACCGCGCACATGCGTCTACTGAGGGCATCGCACATCATCTGTCGGCCGTATCCGGCTTGCTGATGGAGAAGGAGCTGGCTGTACTGGGCAAGGCGCTGCTGAACCCTGACCGTCCGTTCACCGCCATCGTCGGCGGCTCTAAGGTAAAGGACAAAATCGATGTCATCAACAAGATGCTGGAAATTGCCGACAATGTGTTGATCGGCGGCGGCCTCTCCTATACCTTCTTCAAGGCACAGGGCTACGAGATTGGACAATCGCTGGTGGACAACGAGAAGCTGGATCTGGCGCTTGGCTTCATCCAGAAGGCCAAGGATCTGGGCAAGAACTTCCTGCTGCCAGTGGACATCGTCGTATCCGATGACTTCAGCGCTAGCGCCAACACCAACATTGTCAATGTAGACGGCATTCCTGCTGATTGGGAAGGCATCGACATCGGCCCGAAAACCCGCGAGCTGTATGCGGACGTCATCAAAAACTCCAAGCTGGTCGTATGGAACGGGCCGATGGGCGTGTTCGAGATCGAGCCATTCTCCCATGGCACGCGCGCTGTTGCGCAAGCTTGTGCAGAGACCGAAGGCTACACAGTGATCGGCGGTGGCGATTCGGCGGCGGCGACAGAGAAGTTCCACCTGGCCGACAAGATGAATCACATCTCTACAGGCGGCGGCGCTTCCCTGGAATTCATGGAAGGCAAGAAGCTTCCAGGTGTAGAAGCTCTTAACGATAAATAAAAAGACCTATAGCGGCGCTTTCTCCTTTTACGGAAAAAGCGTCGTTTCATGGCGAAAAATAGGCTATTATAAGAGATGAGGCATTGCCCCTTCTCAAAATGAAAGGACGTGTACGAAAAGGTGAGAAAACCGATTATTGCAGGCAACTGGAAAATGTTCAAGACAGTCTCGGAGGCAGAGAGCTTCCTGGCTGAGGTAAAAGGCAAGGCAGAAGTCGAGGGAGTCGACAGTGTAATCTGCGCTCCTTATATTGCACTTCCTGCTCTGACGGCTGCTGCTGCTGGCAGCTCCATCGGCATCGGCGCGCAAAACCTGCACTTCGAGGACAACGGAGCTTATACCGGTGAGATTAGCGGTGTTATGCTGAAGGATTTGAAGGTTTCGTATGTAATTATCGGACATTCCGAGCGTCGCGCCTATTTTGCGGAAACCGATGAGATTGTGAATAAAAAAGTACATGCTGCATTCAAGCACGGCCTGACGCCGATCGTCTGTGTGGGCGAGAAGCTGGAGGAGCGCGAAGCGGGCGAGACGAAGAATGTGTGTAATGTTCAGACAACTGCTGCCTTCGAGGGACTGTCTGCCGAGCAAGCCGCACAAGTCGTTATCGCTTATGAGCCGATCTGGGCAATTGGTACAGGCAAGTCCTCCACGGCTGAAGACGCAGAGGATGTGATTGCCTATATCCGCGGCGTGGTTGCAAGCCTGTACGGTCAAGAGACGGCTGACGCAGTGCGCATTCAATACGGCGGCAGCGTGAAGCCTGCCAACATCAAAGAGTATATGGCACAGCCTAACATCGACGGCGCGTTGGTCGGCGGTGCGAGCCTGGAGCCTGCTTCTTATATCGAGCTTGTTCAGGGGGCCAAGTAAGATGAGCGCGCCAAAACCTGTAGCTCTGATCATTATGGATGGCTTCGGCCTGCGTGATACGGTTCATGGCAATGCGGTGGCGCAAGCCAATAAGCCAAACTATGACCGGTATATGGCCACTTATCCGCATACGACGTTGACAGCTTGCGGCGAGGCGGTGGGTCTGCCAGAAGGACAGATGGGCAACTCCGAGGTGGGCCATCTGAACATCGGCGCCGGACGGATCGTCTATCAGGACTTGACCCGCATCGACAAGTCGATCCGCGAGGGCGAGTTCTACGATAACGAGACACTGCTGAGCGCGATCCAGCATGCGAAGAAGAATGGCAAGAAGCTGCATCTGTACGGCCTGCTCTCCAATGGCGGCGTACACAGCCACATTGCACATTTGTTCGCCCTGCTGGATCTGGCGAAGCGCCAGGACTTCCATGACGTCTATATCCATGCCTTCCTGGATGGACGCGACGTAGCCCCGGATAGCGGCCGCTCCTTCGTGGAGGCATTGCAGGCGAAGATCGCAGAGGTTGGCGTAGGCAAGATCGCTTCCCTGCACGGACGCTACTATGCGATGGATCGCGACAAGCGCTGGGATCGCGTGGAGAAGTCGTATCGTGCGATGGTCTACGGCGATGGCCCGCAATTTGTCGATCCGCTCCAGGCTGTTGTACAATCGTATGAGAACAACGTATACGATGAATTTGTCGTGCCGACAGTCATCGTAGGGGAAGATAATCAGCCGGTTGCATTGGTGGAATCGGAGGATGCGGTGGTGTTCTTCAACTTCCGTCCCGATCGTGCGATTCAGTTGTCCCAGGTATTCACCAATGACGAATTCCCTGGCTTCGACCGCGGGCCGAAATGTCCGAAGAATCTGTACTTCGTCTGTCTGACGCTGTTCAGTGAGACGGTGGGTGGACTCGTCGCCTACAAGCCGAAAAATCTGGACAATACGCTGGGCGAGGTGCTGGTACAGCAGGGCAAGAAGCAACTGCGGATCGCCGAGACCGAGAAATACCCGCATGTTACGTTCTTCTTCAGCGGCGGTCGGGATGTCGAGCTGCCAGGTGAGACACGCATTCTGATCAATTCGCCTAAGGTAGCGACGTATGATCTGCAGCCGGAGATGAGCGCCTACGAGGTGGCTGAGGCTGCGGTGAAGGAGATTGAAGCTGACAAGCACGATGCGATCATTCTGAACTTCGCTAACCCCGACATGGTTGGACACTCCGGCATGCTGGAGCCGACGATCAAGGCGGTTGAGGTGACAGATGAATGCATGGGCAAGGTAGTTGAGGCTGTGCTCGCCAAGGGCGGCGTCGTCATCATCACGGCTGACCATGGCAACGCGGATCTGGTGCTCGATGATAATGAGCGTCCGTTCACGGCGCATACGACGAATCCGGTGCCGCTGATCGTCACCTCGAAGGATGTTCAACTGCGCGAGGGCGGTATTCTGGCTGATATTGCACCGACGATTCTCGACCTGATGCAGTTGCCTCAGCCAGCAGAGATGACTGGAGCTTCCCTGATTTCGAAGTAAGACCCAAACCAAATTACATTGAAGGAGTGTTTTTTCTCATGTCTATCATTACTGATGTGTATGCACGCGAAGTGCTCGATTCCCGTGGTAACCCAACGGTAGAGGTTGAAGTTCATCTGGAGTCCGGCGGCAAAGGCCGTGCAATCGTTCCATCTGGCGCATCCACTGGCGCTTATGAAGCAGTTGAGCTGCGCGACGGCGACAAGGGCCGTTACCTGGGCAAAGGCGTGCTGCAAGCAGTAGAGAACGTCAACACGCTGATCGCTCCTGAGATCATCGGACTGGACGCCCTGGATCAAGTGGCGATCGACCGCAGAATGATCGAAGTGGACGGCACGCCGAACAAAGGCAAGCTGGGCGCAAACGCGATTCTGGCTGTATCGATGGCGGTTGCCCGCGCTGCTGCGGACGCGCTGGACGTTCCATTGTACACGTACCTGGGCGGATTCAACTCCAAAACACTGCCAGTACCGATGATGAACATCGTTAACGGCGGCGAGCATGCAGACAACAACATCGACGTGCAGGAGTTCATGGTTCTGCCAGTAGGTGCGGAGAGCTTCAAGGAAGCACTGCGCATCGGCGCTGAAATCTTCCACAACCTGAAGGCTGTACTGAAGGACAAAGGCTTGAACACGGCTGTAGGCGATGAGGGCGGATTCGCTCCGAACCTGGGCTCTAACGAAGAAGCGATCACAACGATCATCTCCGCAATCGAAAGAGCGGGCTACAAGCCAGGAGTCGACGTGTTCCTGGGCATGGACGTTGCGTCCACCGAGTTCTTCAAGGACGGCAAGTACCATCTGGAGGGCGAAGGCCGCTCCTTCACATCCGCTGAGTTCGTTGATTACCTGGCTTCCCTGGTGGACAAATATCCAATCATCTCGATCGAAGACGGTTGTTCCGAAGACGATTGGGAAGGCTGGAAGCTGCTGACGGATAAACTGGGCAGCAAGGTTCAACTGGTGGGCGACGACCTGTTCGTTACCAATACCGAGCGTCTGTCCTCCGGCATCGAGCAAGGCGTAGGCAACTCGATCCTGGTTAAAGTGAACCAAATCGGTACCCTGACTGAAACCTTCGACGCGATCGAAATGGCGAAGCGCGCAGGCTACACAGCAGTAATCTCCCACCGTTCCGGTGAGAGCGAAGACAGCACGATCGCTGACATCGCAGTAGCAACCAACGCGGGTCAGATCAAGACAGGCGCACCTTCGCGTACAGACCGTGTTGCGAAATACAACCAATTGCTGCGCATCGAAGATCAACTGGGCTCCACAGCGATCTATGGCGGCAAGCAAGCATTCTACAACCTGAAAAACTTCAAGTAAGCCACAAAGGCTTAACTGAGAATTTCCACCAAGCATCCCTGCGCCGCCTCGTGCGGTGTGGGGATGTTTTTATTAGCGACAGGTCTACGCCTGGTTCATACGTTAATAGGGTGCACATACCCGCTGTCGAAGGATAGGTCTGTCTTTGGGAGACAAGATGCAAGGGTGATGCATGTCCTCTCTCCTGTTGCTTCATACTAGGGCGTGTATGCAAACCCGCATAAGGGCATCTATCCCCGCCTTTTCGCCCCCTGCTGCGTTGCTTTTCGCAGGCGTACCCCGGTACGCCTGCGAAAAAGCGCCTGGCATGGAACGGAAATTCGGCAACATCTGCTCCTTGCGGAGTTTGCATACACACCCTACAGAACAGATGATTTAACTATGGGCAACGAACGGAGGCGTAGAGCATGCCAAAGGTAGCGCTGCAGTTGTCGACGCTGCAGGACGTCGCGAGGATGGATCTGCTCGGAGCGATTGAACTAGCGGCGAAGATAGGGTATCCGGCAATCGAGTTCTCCGGATATTACGGGGTGAAGCCCTCTGCAGTGAGAAGGCGACTGGAGGAGCTGCAATTAGAGGCGGTCGGCAACCATGTCCCCATCGATTGGGGGAACCTGAAGTCGCTGGGCAAGGACATGGAGCGAGAGATACAATATGCGCTGGAGATTGGTGTACCCCGGATCATAGCGCCATGGGCCCCCTTGCAGGAAAAGCCTACAATGGATGATGTACGGCATCTGGTTCGGGTGCTGGAGCGGGCTGCACTGCAGGTGAGGGCGGCGGGGCTTCAATTTGGTTACCATAATCATGTGAGTGAGCTTGTGCATGTGAATGGGAAGTTAATCCTGGATCATGTGCTGGAGCGTATCCCGGCGGAGCTGATGTTCCTGGAGCTGGATGTGGGGTGGGTCTATATGGCGGGACTGCATGCGGCAGACCTGATTAACCGCTATGGAAGCCGTCTGGAGCTGATGCATATCCGGGACTTCGGCACTCAGCGCACCGATACGGTGATTGGAGAGGGTGTAATAAACTTTGATCCGCTGCTGAGGGCGGCGGCGGAGGCGGATGTGCAATATTATGTTGTGTGTCAGGAGCAATTCGAGTTAACTTCAGTAGATAGCGCAAGGCTTAGCTTGCAGTTTTTTCAAGATCGGAACCTGGTCTGACGAGGAGGCCGCAGAGAAAAAAGAGAATTTTGGAATTGCAAGCAGGCCGTTAGATATGATAAACTAGCGATATATGTTTTGATATGGCTAGGGTCAGCTTTAATTCATGAGCTCCTATAGCGGGAGGTGGAACTGTGGTTGCATTGAAGATTTTGCTGGTAATTTTTTCACTGGGCTTGATTGCAGCGGTTCTCTTGCAAAAAGGGAAGAGCGCAGGCTTGTCCGGGGCAATCTCAGGCGGAGCGGAGCATCTGTTTGGTAAACAGAAGGCTCGTGGTCTGGATCTGTTCTTACAGCGTTTGACTGTCGTGTTGGCGGTAGGCTTCTTCCTATTGTCTTTGACAGTGGCTTATTTGGTGAAGGGTTGACACAGAGAATACATTAAAAAGCGGGGGGTTCCCCGCTTTTTTTGTTATCGTGTCTCTCACTTCCCTCTTCTGCTGGCGGCTGAGACGCAATTAATGCAACGAACTGCAAACACACCGTCAAGATGGCATTAGTCCGTCCTGGCGATTGACCAGATGAATCGATCAGAAATCCCCTTTATTTTGGGCTTGATATGCGCACTGGGACAGGGCTACGCCGATTAGAACGGGACAAAAGCTGCCCATCAGCGCCAGCTATTGAAGCTTAATATATAAGTGAGCGTATGCAGCCAAGCCTTTTCATGCCCCTATTGCTTGAGCCAGGGGCGCTGGGCCCATCCGTGCGGCTGCCATCTGCGAAGACTTCAGATCAGGCTAGGTGCAGGCTGCGCTCCCCTCGCAGACAGGACAACCTCTTCATGGATGGAAGCCGCATAATTTGTATATACTTATGAAATACATGACTATATAAGTGAAGCAAATGCAGCAACAGTGACTGGCTATGAGCGATGTGAATCGAGTTGATCGGACTCAGAATTCCCCTTCTGTGGAGCGATGAGCACGAGCAGCGAGAATTCTTATTCCGCATAGCAGCCTGGGCTGATCCACATTTGATTTATGTATATAGATGGTCTATACGGCCTAAGGATGCAGGGCTTCCTGCTTATCGCCGTATAGGTGGCAGAATCATTTCGCTCAAGGCTATTTTCAAGCGGTCTACGTATCGCCTATACTTGATATAGCCTTAATATACTGGGCAGGCTGGTGAGACGAGATAAGATGGTAACAGAACAGGAATTGCTTGATTTTATGCGGGAGACCGCCTACAAGCCGATGACATATCAAGAGCTGGAGCAGCATTTCGGAACGAGCAACGCTGAGGAGTTCAAGGCATTCCTGCAGCTCCTCACCCGATTGGAGGAGTCCGGTCAAATCCTGCGTACCCGCAGTGAGCGCTATGGCGTGCCGGAGCGAATGAACCTGGTGCGCGGGCGGGTGCAGGCGCATGCGAAGGGGTTCGCCTTCCTGCTGCCTGACGACAGCAATCAGCCGGATGTGTACCTGCATGCCAATGATCTGAAAAGTGCGATGAATGGGGATACGGTGCTGGCGCGTATTACATCCAAAAGCGCAGGCGGCGGACGGATGGAAGGGGAGGTCGTCCGGGTGGTCACTCGTGCGATCACCGAGGTCGTGGGCACCTTCGAGCACCATGAGGCTTATGGCTTCGTGATGCCGGATGACAAGCGCATCAATCGTGACATTTTCATCCCTAAGGAGGGCTTCCGCGGCGCAGTGACCGGACAGAAGGTGGTTGTGCGCATCGTGAACTATCCCGAGGGGCGCTCGGCTGCGGAAGGAGAAATTATCGAGGTGCTGGGTCACAAGGATGATCCAGGCATTGATATTCTCTCGATCATCCGCAAGCATCAGCTACCGGAGGGCTTCCCTGATGATGTGCTGGCGGAGTCGGAGACGGCGCCTGACCGGATTACAGAGGAGGAGATCATCCAGCAGGGTCGGCGCGATCTTCGAGACGAAGTGATCGTGACGATTGATGGCGAGGATGCGAAGGATCTGGATGATGCGGTAGGCGTGAAGCTGCTGGAGAACGGCAACTACGTGCTTGGCGTGCACATCGCTGATGTCAGCTATTACGTGAAGGAAAATTCTGCGCTCGATCAGGAGGCGTATCGCAGAGGGTGCAGCGTCTATCTGGTGGATCGGGTCATCCCGATGCTGCCGCATCGTCTGTCGAACGGCATCTGCTCGCTTAACCCTCAAGTGGACAGGCTTACGATGTCGTGCGAGATGGAGTTCGATGCCAAGACGCTCAAGCGGGTGCGCCATGATGTCTTCACCAGCGTGATCCGCACGAAGGAGCGGATGACCTATTCGAATGTCCGCAAAATTCTGGTGGATGATGATGAAGAGCTGAAGGCTCGTTACGCAGAGCTGCTTGACATGTTCAAGCTGATGGAGCAGCTCGCGATGCGGCTGCGTTCGCGACGGATGAAGCGCGGGGCGATCGATTTTGACTTCCAGGAGTCCAAGGTGATTGTAAATGAGGAAGGCAAGGCCGTCGATATTGTGAAGCGTGAGCGCTCCGTGGCCGAGCAGATTATCGAGGAATTCATGCTGGCGGCCAACGAGACGGTGGCAGAGCATTTCCACTGGCTGCGGGTGCCGTTCCTGTATCGGATTCATGAGGACCCGGATTCGGAGAAGCTGATGAACTTTGTAAGGTTTGCCGCGAACTTCGGCTATACGGTCAAGGGGAAGGCGAACACCATCCATCCGCGAGCGCTGCAGACGATGCTGGAAGAGATTCGTGGCAGCAAGGAGGAGACCGTCATCTCCACGATGATGCTGCGATCGATGAAGCAGGCGAAGTATGATGCGCAGAGTCTGGGGCATTTCGGCCTGGCGGCCGAGTTTTATTCCCACTTCACCTCGCCGATCCGCCGCTATCCCGATCTGATCATCCATCGTGTCATCCGCGAGGTGCTGGATAACGGAGGCAGCTTGCCGCCTAAGCGCCAGGAAGCGCTGGAGGCGAAGATGCCGGACTATGCCCAGCATTCGTCGCAGCGCGAGCGTGTGGCCGCAGATGCGGAGCGAGATACGGAGCAGTTGAAGAAATGCGAGTTCATGCTCGACAAGGTTGGCGAGGAGTTCGAGGGCATCATCAGCAGCGTGACCAGCTTCGGCATGTTCGTCGAGCTGGAGAATACGGTCGAAGGGCTGATCCGGCTAAGCGATATGCATGATGACTACTACCATTTCCATGAGCTGCACATGGCGTTGATCGGAGAGCGCTCCTCCAAGGTGTACCGGATCGGCGATGAGGTCAAGATTCGTGTCGCTCGTGTGAATATGAATGACCATACGATTGATTTTGAGCTGGTAGATATTAAGCCGCGCGGCGGCGGCTTCTGGAATGGCAAGCCCGGCAAGGGCGGGCCAGGACGGGGCGGCCCTGGCAAGGGTGGCCCGTCTAAGGGAGGCAAGGGAAGTCCGGGCAAGCTGTTCAAGCCTGGCCGCGATCAAGGCGGCCGCCCCGGCAAGCCGGGCAAGGATCGCAAGGGCAAGCAGGGCCCGGTTAACGGACAAGCTGGGGGCGGCTCAGGGGAAGGGACGCCGACTGTAGCAGGCAAGAAGGAGAAGAAGGGAAAGGGAGGCACGGCGTCCAGTGCGAATGCGGGCTCAGATGACCCGTGGCATGCTGCTGACGACAATGTCTGGCTAGATAGCAATACAAAATATGACCCCGGCTGGGAGCAGGGAGAGCTGGCGATGGATGCAGTTCAAGTGAATGGTAATGAACATGGGGCCTTAGAGGGCCATAGCAAGGAAGCGGAGCAAGGGCAAGCGGACACGATCCGCGAGCACTCCGGCAAGAGCAAGCGCAGCAGAAAGAATCGCAAGGCGGCAGGAGCGTCTGTTGCAGCAGTAGCAGAGCCTGCGGAGACAGGCGTGGAAGCTGTGGGGAGCGGGCAAGAGGAGCAGCTCCATCGTCCGGCTGCCAAGAGCAAGCGGCGCGGCGGAGCAGCAAGGCGCGATGGCAGCGCTGGCGCAGATGCGCTGGCGCAGGGCAGCGAAGCAGGGCGTGGCCGAGCGGCGAGCGCCGAGGGCGCAGAGCGCGGCAGCGATTCGGTAGCCGCGGCGGAGCAGTCGCCGAGCGCTAAGGTGCCACCGCAGCGCAAGAACAAGCGCGAGCGCACCAGCGGCGGCCGCTCGACCCGCCAGGGCGGCTGGCAAGGCGGCGCAGGCCGCCAAGCGCCGCCGGAGCGCCATAGCGAGCGCATCGCCGAAGGCGGCTCTCGCGGGGGCTACGCCACCACTTCGCGGAAGGGTGGCGTGCGCCGGGATATGTGGGGCTTGCCGATTAGCGGGCAAGCCTATCGCGGCGGCGAAGCCGGCGAGTCTCCCCGCGGCAGACGGGGAGACGGCGGCAGCAGCGGCACCGGCTCGCGCCGCAAGGGAGCCGCTGCTGCGCCAGCGGCAGCGGCGCAAGGCGGCAGCGCAGCGGCAGCCGGCGCAGCCGATGCGGCGCGCGGCTTGCGGAAGCCGCCGCGCAAGAAGAAGAGCGGCGGAGCAGCCGGAGCCGCGGCTGGCAGCAAGGCGGGCGTTGGCGCCGCTCATGCGGAAGCGGCTGCTGGCCTTGGCAGCGCAGTTGCCGCCGGCAGCGTAAACGCTGGAGCAGGTGGCGGCGTGGCGGTTATGGCAGAGAAGGATAGTGCGCTGCAATAAGGGGATGATGCTGTAGATTGTGATGAGGTTGGGTGTGTAGCAACTTCAAATAATCGGGCTCAACCCTGTGCGGGTGCTTGATTTCCAAATATAAACTTGTTACAATGGACTCCTGAAACCTGTGGGAGTCCATTGTGCAACTGACATGCATTTGTGATGCGGTGTAGACTGGTTTGATTCAGGCTTCATAAGAGAGGGAGTGAGTAAGCATGGGCAAGAAGAAGAGTGATGACAGGCCGCTCGCCCAGAACAAGAAGGCTTCCCATGACTACTTCATCGAGGAAACTTATGAAGCGGGGATCGTCTTGACCGGGACGGAGATCAAGTCGGTGCGACAGGGACGTGCGAACATTAACGATGCGTTCGCCACGATCCGCAATGGGGAGATGTTCATTCACAACATGCACATCAGCCCGTTCGAGCAGGGCAATCGCCATAATCCCGATCCATCGCGGGCGCGCAAGCTGCTGCTGCACAAGATGCAGATTCATAAGCTGCTTGGTCAGTCCAAGCAGGAGGGTTATGCGATTGTGCCGCTGAAGATCTATACGCGCAATGGCTATGCCAAGCTGCTGATCGGACTTGGCAAGGGCAAGAAGCAGTATGACAAGCGTGATACTGCGGCCAAGCGCGATGCTCAGCGTGACATTCAGCGCGCTTTGCGGGAGAAGCAGAAGGTTGCCAGGTAAGTCAGGAATGGTAAGGATATGGCAGGCTTCCATTGGTCGCTAATCGTCCCAGTAATCAATACAGACGCAGCGGCGGAAGATGTGTTATACTAGGTTACAGACAGCAGGAGCGGGTTAGTTGGTGACGCTCTGGCTGTATATGCAGCGACTCGGTGTACTTGATCAGTAGTCTTGTGCGAGCACAGGGCTGCGGATGGATACTGTCCGATCTAAGCGCTTATTCATTCGGGGGCGTTTTTTGGATTCGACGGGGATAGTACGAGCAAGGGTTGCGGGTAGTGGGGACGCGTCCGCTTCATCAACGCTAAAGCCAATTAAATGGCAAACAACAACCAACTTACGCTGTAGCAGCTTAATAACCTGCTCGCGTGCTCTCGCTCTGTATCGCCCATGTACCGAGATGAGGGCCCAACTTTAGTGGGATACGCTGTCACATCTCCGCCTGGGGTGTGCTGAAGAAGATAATCAGGCTGACCTGATCGAAAGCCGGTTACGGGGCGTTCGGCCAGGTGACATCAAAACTGTGACTACACCCGTAGAAGCCTTTGTGGCGTTGTCTTCGGACAGGGGTTCGACTCCCCTCGCCTCCACCAATACCGTCAAGAACACCATCCGCATGAGGATGGTGTTCTTGCATTTTATGATCTGGGAATCGTGATACAGTGAGATTCAATGATCGCAGCCGCTTGTTGACGGTCGAATTGATGATTAACCATATCGACCGTAAAATCCTCAGCTTTCTTTGAATCCATCTTAAAGTGTAGGCCATTATAGCGGAGGAATACAACCAGTGCTGTAAAAGCGGTTCGTTTGTTGGCATTGTGAAAAGGATGGTTTTGGCCAAGCGATTCGAACAAAGCCGCGGCTTTCTCGAAAATAGACGGATAGGCATCTTCACCAAAGACAGAAGATTGAGGTCGATGAATAGCCGATTTGAGCAATCCAGGTTCTTTAACTCCTATATGTTCCCCTGGGCTATATTTTTGTATCATGGCTACATTGATAGCTATTACTTCTTGGACGGATAAATAGCGAATGGATGTCATCTGTCTTTAAGGCCTTGAAGCGTTTGGTCGTATTCCTCTATGACATCTGTCAATGTATCCATGAAATCTGCACTAATTCCTTCAGGCAATGAAACTTTTGTTGATTTCCTAATAATGATTTCTCCTGTGGCCGGACTAACATCAATGTTGACTATATCGCCTTGATCCAGTCCAATTTGCTTCAAAGCATCAGTCATGGTTATGCCAAGGCTGTTGCCGAATTTGGTCACTTTCCGTTCCATCTCAATCATCCTATTCATTAGAGTTCCTCCTTATCATTATATTCATCTGTTATAACAATTATACAGTTATATAGTTAGAGTTTAAACTGTAAAGTTGAAATTTAAACTATTTAGTGTAAGTTGAAATGAAAAGTGAGAATGACATTATTGTGCCAGCGGGTAGCAGGGTGGAGTTGTCAAGAAAAGTGCAGTTTGAAAACACCCTTATGCAGAAATCCCATTGCTAGGCTGCTTGTGACAGCATTCTTTCGCGATAAATAGTTGGAGGCCAGCCCCCTGGATTCGTGGTGT
>Ga0160502_100304_pt1 | contig 43583 bp, 34 predicted proteins | sample DIDnMG_14_FD_108237 | JGI IMG/M metagenome (GOLD analysis project Ga0160502, IMG submission 108237) | Enriched soil microbial communities from UW Madison campus, WI, USA - DID2933_E24_Xylan MG | ecosystem: Environmental > Terrestrial > Soil > Unclassified | place: USA: Madison, Wisconsin... | reverse complement strand
ACTGAATTAAAACAGGAAGGTTATGAAACCTGCATTTTAATCGAACAATATACTCTTGCATCGCTATTGAATTATAAAAACAATAATCCAACAATGCTTTTAAAAGGAGACAACATTACAGAGCATGGAAAACATGCCGATGCGATTGGGTATTCTCATTTTTTTGGAATGAAAAAATATGACAAATATGTTGTTGATGAAATTGAACTTCGGCTCTCTAAAATATTTCCGTATTGGTACAAGCAAATAAAAAATGCATTAGAGAAAGAAGGTGTTATCGCGAATAATCTGCAGTTTGTTTAGTGAAACAAATTAGTATTTCAAAATGGTAAAATACATAGATCATGAGAGAATTTGAACAAAAGAAAATAGCTAATCACTCCCCTTCTACTTTTTTTGGACCAAAAGTCCAAAAGAAACTAACTACGGGCGCTGTAGGAGATAAATATGAAGTAGAAGCCGATAATGTTGCTGATAAAGTAGTGAACAAACGTAAAACTGGAGGCTTACTGCAATCCAGAAGCGAAGAAGCTGTACAGCAAAAACCTATTGCAGAAACCGTTTCAACTGTTCAAAAACAAGACTTGGCACAAGAACAGCCTCTGCAAAAAAAAGGAGAAAAAGAAGAAGACAAGAAAGTGCAAAAGAAATCGGATAAGGAAGAAGATAAAAAGGTACAGAAAAAAGGAGAAAAAGAGGAAGAAAAAAAAGTCCAAAAGAAATCCGATAAGGAAGAAGATAAAAAAGTACAAAAAAAGGGAGAAAAAGAAGAAGACAAAAAGGTACAAAAGAAATCGGATAAGGAAGAAGACAAAAAAGTGCAGAAAAAATGCGCCGATTGCGAGAACGAAGACAAAAAGGCTCAGAAAAAAGAAGAGAAACCAGTTCAAGCAAAGCTAAAAGAATCAAACTCGGTAGATGAAAACATCGAAAGCAATCTCAATAGCTCTAAAGGCGGTGGCAATGCCATGGACAAAAACACAAAGCGTGAAATGGAATCGGGTTTTGGAGCCGATTTTAGCAGTGTAAGCATCCATACAGACAGTAAAGCTGTTAAAATGAGCGAAGAGTTAGGCGCGCAAGCTTTTACACATGGCAACGATGTCTATTTCAATAAAGGAAAATACAATCCAGACTCCAAAGAAGGCAAACATTTGCTGGCACATGAACTTACACATACGATTCAGCAGACTGGAGTCAAACAAAAGTCAGGAACAATACAAAAATCATCTGTAGAAAACCATTCTGAAGATTTACAATCTGGAAATAATTTGAATAAAACGGATAGTATAGTCAGACCAGAAACTACAGCAGCTCTGAGCAACAAGCTACAAAAACAAAAGCAAAAAGAAAAAGGCGGTGGCAATTGTTGTTCTGGTGAATATGAATTACCACAAAAAGATTTTCCTTTTAACATAGATGATTCTGTTATGACAGGGGCAACTTTCTGTGCAAAGGGTAACTTTAAAATATCCTCAACTGCAAAATGGGCTAAAAAGCATACTGAAGAACATTATCAAATAAGTTTAACAGCTATACAGGACGGAGAAATAAAAAAGACTTCAAGAAGATATAATGTTGGCAAAACAGAAACACAATCATTTGAAGTAACAACTAAAGACTGTGTCTACTTTAAAGTAGTGGTCGAAGTAATTAATCCTAAGAATAGTCCAAAATTGAAAGGAAGTTTTGATGTAACCGATTAGAGAGAGATGCCAGCATTAAAGCAAATATCAAAATCAAATTCTCCGCACTCCTCGTCACACCATGACAAGGGGAAGGAATCTTTTTTTGGTATTCAGGCAAAATTGAATATAGGAAAATCTAATGATAAATTTGAAGTAGAAGCCGATAGAGTCGCAGACCACGTAGTAGCGAATAAACAAACGGCTAAAACAGACTCTTTCTTTTCGCCATCGCCAGTAATGCAAAAGAAACTGGCACACGATGTTCAAAAACAAGAAGAGAAAAATAAAGAAGTACAGCGAAAAACTGCTGCCCAAACCATAACACCTGTTGTACAGCTTAAAGAGGAATTAATCCAAAACAAACTCGATTCTAGAATACCAGAAAAACGAGAAATCAATCCAGCTTTTTCTTCAAAAACCTTAATTCAGCATAAGCTAGAAGAGAAAACTCAGAAAAAAGAAGAGACAGTTCCGAATAAAAAAGAAGTCAAAAAACCTGAAACTGTTTCAAAAAGTGCTCCATCAATCAAACCTTTAATTCAAAATAAAGGGGAAGAAGAAAACGTACAGCAGAAAAAAGAGGAAGAGAAACAAAACTCAGACGAAGAAAAACAACTTCAAAAAAGTGCTGCTAGCGATGCCAATCCTAGCGATAACTCTAATATCGAGTCCAAACTAAACAGCAGTAAAGGCGGTGGTTCTCCTCTATCTGGAAAAGTAAAAACCGAAATGGAATCTGGTATTGGAGCCGATTTCAGCAATGTTCGCATACACAATGACTCTAATGCTGTTCAAATGAATAAGCAATTAGGTGCGCAGGCTTTTGCTACTGGAAACAATATTTATTTTAACGAAGGAAAATACAATCCGAATTCCAAAGATGGCAAGCATTTACTCGCCCACGAATTAACGCACACCGTACAGCAGGGAGCGGCGATTAGAAAAAAACCTGAACCAATCTCCCCTGCTCCCGAAATGATTCAGGGTTCATTACTATCCAGCCTGATTCCTGGTTATATCAAAAATAATGTAAGACATATTCCCGGTTATACACTACTTACGGTCGTAGCAGGTTACGACCCTTTGAATGATGTAAATGTTGAGAGAAATGCCATCAATCTTATCGAAGGATTTATGGGACTAGTTCCTTTTGGAACCGCAATATTCGATAAATTACAAGAATATGGCATCATAGACCGTGTATTTAATTGGGTCAAAGGACGATTGGGCGAGTTGAACTTAACGCTGGATTCATTGCTTAAATTAGTAAAAGATGCCTGGGAGAAATCCACGCTTGGCACTTTTATAGATGTAGTTACTTCAGAATTTAATACCGTTATTGCTAATGTCCGTACGTTTGCCACTTCTCTTGTCGATCAGGTTATTACTTGGATAAAAGAAGCCTTGGTTGGTGTTGCTGAACCTCTGTTGGCAGAAAACAAAGCCTGGTCATTAATCAAAAAAATAATCAGATTCGATCCTTTACGTAATGTAGTAGTCAATGCAACAACAGTCGAAATATTAGAAGATTTCTTAATACTGATAGATAAGCAGACAGAGCTTGAACAAATGCGTGAAAAAGGCACGCTCAAAAAAACTGCCGACTGGCTTGATACTCAGGTTGGAACTTTCAAATCGTTGTTAGGCCTACTTCGCGGACTTATTACTGCAGCATGGAATGCCATTCAGCCTTCAAATCTGGCAAACATTGGCGATAATCTCTCCGCGCTTGCCTCTCAGGCGGGAACATTCCTGCAAAAGGTTTGGGATTTTGCATCAGGTGTAGCACGAAAAGTATTAGAACTTGTTAAAGATTCACTATTAGGATGGCTGTCTTCTCAAGCCGCAACTGTAAGAGGTTATTCGCTTGTGAAAGTAATTATCGGAAAAGACCCTTTTACTAAAGAAGTTGTACCTCGCACAATTCCAAATCTAATACGAGGTTTTATGAGCCTAATGGATGGCGGAGAAGAACAATATAAACAAATGGTTGAATCTGGTGCAATAGCCAGAATTGCAGGCGAAGTTGAAGCTGCAGTAGCAGCGCTTAACATGACGCCACAATCTATAATACAGCTCTTTACTGATATTTGGGATTCGATGACTATCAATGACCTCATTCATCCGATAGATGCTTTCACGAGAATCATAGCTAAATTTGGGGAACCTATTGGCCGACTAATCGCTTTTGTGGCAGAAATTGTCAGAATTGTAATTATTGCCATTCTCGAAATCATGAATTTCCCATTCGATCTCATCGGAAATATTATTACAAGAGCTTTAGAAGCTATTGATGATATTAAGAAAGACCCAATTGGTTTCTTGAAAAATATACTGCGAGCACTTAAACAAGGATTCATACAGTTTTTTGACAATATTGTAACCCATTTAATAAACGGTGTAACCGGCTGGCTGATGAGCGAGCTCAAAGATGCCAATATTCCGGTACTTACTGATTTCTCTTTACGCGGAGTTATTACTTGGGTATTACAAGTGCTGAATATCTCGATGGAAAAAATCTGGGAAAAACTTGCCGCACATCCTCGCATTGGCCCAGCAAGAGTTGCCCGAATCCGAAGTATGATTAATACGCTCGAAGGCATCTGGACATTTATCAAAGATGTTCAGGAACGCGGTATGGCGGCCATTTGGGACAAAATACAAGAACAGCTTAGCAATTTATGGAATACCGTTCTCGATGCCGTGAAAAACTTTGTCATGGAACGCATTGTGAATAGAATAACAGCAAAACTTTTAAGCATGTTAGACCCAACGGGAATCATGGCGGTAATAAACGGCGCTATGGCTTTCTTTAATGCAATACAAAGTTTTATCAAATACTTACGCGAAATGCTCGAAGTTGTCAATTCATTTGTCAATGGTGTAGCAGATCTTGCCCGAGGCAATGTTGCCACAGCAGCCAATTATCTCGAAAGAACTATGGGACAAGCAATGCCTGTCGTCATTGGTTTCCTAGCAAATCAAGTTGGTTTAACCGGAATTGGCGCAAGAATTGGCGAAATGATTATTTCTGTACAGCAAATGGTTGATGAGGCGCTTACATGGCTGGTGAATAAAGCAGTAGATACAGGAATGAATATGCTGGACAGACTTATGGGAAGAAGCCAACCGGAAGCTGCAACACCATCTGGCCCAATTGCGGGAGCTTTAGCTGAAATTCATTCTGAGGGAGAAAAAGAAGGCGATGGTGGGGAAGTTACTGCTGATGAAGCTCAGGCAATTAAAAATAAAGTTAATGCAGATCATTCTGCCGTGATAGACATTACTTCAGTAACAGAAGTGGGGGCAAATTGGGAGTTTAATTATATCCAGAAAAATACAGAGGTCGTAGCGAAAACAACTCCGCCTCCGCCTCCAGCACAACTTCCTAGTTTTCAAAATGGAGTTTTGGGAAATTCCTTCCATGCAAAATACATTACTAAAGATAAAACACAAACTCCGCTAGGACAAGATGCTAGTGCAAATAATGGTGAAAGTTTGGTTGGTTGGAAAAAATTACAAAATTTCATTGTAAGTGGAGGAAAAACCGTCGAAGACAAAAATGGGAATAAGGTAAAAGTTGATGCTTCCGTTAGAGAAATAGGAAACTATGTCAAAATGCATTTATTACACGATGGTCTTGGTGGAAAGGCAACTGATTCTAACCTTGTCCCTACAAAATCAGCGGTAAATACAGAATTTTACAACAAAATGGAAGCTTCTGCTGTTTCAGCTATTGAAACTGAAAAAAAGGTCTTATGGTATGATGTTAAAGTTTCATTCCATCCAACATTTCCTGATGGAGGTGTAAAAGATGTAGAATATAATGGTTATCCAAAATCTGTTATTGCAGAATATGGATACATGACTTTTGATGCAAATACGAATACTTGGACTGAAGGCCCAGCAAATCCAGCCAAATTTAGCAATATGGATATTGAAATTCCGGATTTTGGAAAAGCAGAGGATCGCAAATTTAATCCAAACACAGAGGGCTGGAATATTCTCATGGCTATGGAAGATTTTGATTTAATTCCTAACTATCATCCTTCACAAACAATGGCTCGATTTATAAATGATGAAAGAAGAAGGGGGGATTTTTCAGACTACAATAATGGAGAAGATTCTTTTGTAGTAAGAATGAATACAAGAAAAGCGGGAAAAAGACCAGGTCCAAAAGTTACTCCACCATCCGATTTTGATCAAGCAATGCAATTAATCGCCAGCCTTCATTCTAAAGGCAGGTTTATAATCAAATAAAATTATGGAAAATCATATCGAAGAATTATCTGAATTAATTTATCAAAAAAAAGAAGACCTTTTTTTGAATAAAATAAAAGATGTAAAAACAAATATTGATGAATTTAATAGTAAGGAAATTGCCTTAATTCAGATTGCAGCCTTAATAGAAGATTCAGAAATTATTATAAAAAAGTTAATTGAACTGGGAAGTGATGTTAACCTAAAAGACAACAATGGTAACACTCCAATCATTCACGCTGCAAATTACAATTGCCCAAATAATGTTAAAACCTTAATCAAATATAAAGCTGATTTGTCTCTGTATAATAATGATATGAACACTGCTTTGCATATAAGTTGCTCAGGAAACAATATCATCATAACAAAAATATTACTTGAAAATAAAGCAGATGTCAACTCTGATAATGGAAATCTAAGAACCCCATTAATCAAGGCTATCGCATCTGATGCAAGTTTTGAATTAATAGAAATGCTTTTAAGTTACGGAGCTGACATAAATTATGGCAATGGCAACGGAACGCCTTTAATGGTGGCTATATCTTACGAGAACATGGCTATGGTCAAATTTCTTATAGATAATGGTGCCAAAATAAAAGGCTTTAAAAACAGGTCTGGAGAAGACACATTAACCTTTGCTAAAAAAGTGGGTAACAATAAAATTATAGAATACCTAAATGAATCTTTAAAAAAATAGCAATGTAGTTATCATTCATATATCTAAAATTCACATATCATAGTAATTATTCTAAAAACACTAAAGTCATGCAAAAAACATTCTACCAAAAAGAGCTGCTTATTAAAGCAACACAACAAAGAAATGGAGCAAATAACAACAAGAAAGACGTTGAAAAAATTCAGTCTTGGCTTAATTTATTTGCGATGCAGAATCCTGGTTCAGGAACGGCAACGGGTATTGATGGCGATTTTGGTCCTGCAACAGAAAAAGCCGTATTGAATTATCAAAAATTCAACGGTTTGCCTCAAAACGGAAATGTAGATCAAGGCTTATTTGATAAATTGGCGTCGCCACTAAAAAAAGCTTTTGAAAGTCCGATATCTGGAAATAATTTGAGAGAATTGATTCTCAATACAGCCAAAAATCATCTTAAAAATCAACCTCTTGAACTTGTCATAAATAACCAAAGCAATACTGGACCGTGGGTTCGAAGCTATATGGATGCACATGAAGGAACCGAATGGTATTGGTGTATGGGATTTGTTCAGGCTATTATTGATCAGGCGGCTTCTATTCAGGGAAAAAACTTTAAAACCCTAATGCCACTTACTTACAGCTGTGATACTGTGGGTACAACTGGTCTTCAGAAAAATATATTGACACGTTATCAAAAAGCCAGAACTAATCCAGATTTGATAAAACCAGGCGATATATTTCTTCTTCAAAAAACACCAAACGATTGGATTCACACCGGAATTGTAACTGCCGTTCATGCCGATACTATAGAAACTATTGAAGGTAATACTAATTCTGGAGGTTCTAATAACGGAAACGCTGTAATGGACAAAATTAGAAATTATAAACAGTCAAAGCTTGATTTTTTCTCAATCGAATCATTAGTATAGAAAATGGAAAATGTGTTTACATATCTCAAAAACCAATTTGTATTTCAGCTTGATACTCTTTTTCAAGCTGAAAATCCAATGGAAAAACCTGTTTTGAATCAGCTTGATGCGAATGGTTTTATTGACGAATTTATTATCGAAAATAATCTGTCCGAAATAGACATTCTTATCTTGGGACTTGCTCTTGTTCCTCATGTGAAACCTGACTTTTTGAGTTCGATTATTGCGGAATATTTACCGAATGGCGGCGAACTGCCAGAATTTGGCGGAATGAAAACAAAAAATCATCGCGGAATTTTGCCAACTGGCGAAACGGCTCAGTTTTTAGTTGCGGGAAATGATCTCGAAAACCGAATCTCATTCTATAATTACCTGCACAATCAATCTTTTCTATATAAAAAGGGAATTGTCAAAGTAGAATCTGTTCCAAATGGCGAACCTAAATTGAGCGGTTTATTAATTTTAGAAGATGAATACATTGAAAAATTCATAACTGGAAAAATCTTGAAACCACAGCTGAGCAGTATTTTCCCTGCGCAATTAATAGAAACGGAATTAGATTGGGGCGATTTAGTATTGAATTCCAATACTTTAAATCAGATAAAAGAAATCGAAACATGGCTTAAATTCAACGATATTTTACTTCATGAATGGAATATGAAAGCCAAAATAAAACCCGGTTTTAGAGTCATGTTTTACGGCGCGCCAGGAACGGGAAAAACGCTTACGGCTTCACTTTTAGGAAAATATACTCAAAGAGATGTTTATAGAATTGATTTGTCAATGGTGATTTCAAAATACATTGGCGAAACCGAAAAAAACCTTTCTTCTCTTTTTGACAAAGCAACAGACAAAGACTGGATTCTATTTTTTGATGAAGCTGATGCTGTTTTCGGAAAAAGAACCAATGTTAGAGATGCACACGATAAATATGCTAATCAGGAAGTTTCGTATTTGCTGCAGCGCATAGAAAATCATCCTGGATTAGTGATTCTGGCCTCCAATTTTAAAACCAATATTGATGCTGCTTTTACACGCAGATTTCAATCTATAATTGAGTTTGAAGTTCCTTCTTATGGCGAACGTTTAAGATTGTGGCAAAATAATCTGCCAAAAGGAATTAAAATTGCTGAAGACGTAAACCTTCAAGAACTTTCAAAAAAATACGACATCACGGGCGCCAACATTGTCAACATCATTCAATATGCCTGCTTGAGAACTTTAGAAGATCAAAATAAAAGCATCAACCTGAATCATTTACTTCAGGGAATTAAAAAAGAATATGCAAAAGAAGGGAAAATGATGTAGTTATCATTCCATAGTAGTATATTCTTTTGTCATAACTACTTTGCCATTGACAACTTTTTCATAATTATTCTTATAATGTGAAGTCGAATCGTTTTCGCTAAGGTCGATTCTGGTTATGATCACAGAGTATTTTAGGGTGCCGTTTTTATTAAAATAATGCTTTTTTCTAATCTCATTATCTATAGTAAATGAACTTGTAGAAAGTATTCTATTAATACTATCCTTTTCTTCTATTGCATTGTCTGACAGCTCTTCTGAAAATTCAAATGATTTTGTCTTTTTATTAAACACGAATATATTTATCATATCAGTCATCTGAGAACTTCCACTGCTTGTGATCAGAAAATCTTTAAAACCATCAAAATTTAAGTCCTGAAAATGTTCATTAAAATAATCTTGTTCATTAAAATCATTTTCAGATTTAAAATAATCTGAATGCGTTAATAAAATTCGCTGTGTTTTATAATCTCTTAATTCTAATGTTGTTGCACCCGAAATAGAATCAATTTGTTTCCAGATACATTTTATATCATTGAGAAGAAAAGGCTGACTTATTTTTACGGGAATAATTATTTTAGTTTGAGAAACTTCTTTTCCAGAAACCCTATCTTTAAGATCTTTTTTTACAGAAACATTATCTGTTGTATTTCTACAATTCGTTAAAAGTAAAATAATAAATATCGAAATAAGATTTTTCATTTATCTATCAAAACCAATTGTTCCTCTTTTTTGTATCTGCATTTATTTTCTTTAAAAAATTAGGCCTTAAGCGTGCTAGATCGAGAATGCGAAAGACTTGAAATCAATTCTAAAGGTTCTACATAATGTGGATTTTTGCTGATCTTTCCATCCTTGATCACATAAGGATGTGTAAGCAATATATCTGTAAGTGTATTTTGGCTGAAACTGCTAATATCGTACATACAAATTAGTGAAACGGAATGTTGTGGAGTGAGAAGATTCAGTCTCGCTTCATACTCTAAAAGTTCATCAGTTCCTGGCAGGTTCTTAAGAGCCCAAACCATATCTCCGCAAGCTCTGACACTTTCATAACCAGCTCTTGAAGCTGATAATAAAGTCTGTTCGAGCATTTTGTACATTTTTTCGGCAGCAAACTCGCCATCCTTGATATAAGTGTTTTCAGAAGCTAGCACTTCCAATTGACCACTCGAAAGTTTTTCGGTAATGGAAATCCCGTTTTCAGCCAGACAGCGGCAATGTTCACCGTGACGATTTCCTTCAAGTATGTTTATGACTTTGTCATTGGCTTCCAAACCCTCCAAAATATAGGGAATGATGACCTCATATTGCTGTTCTCTCGAATCGAAAAAACCGCAAATGTGCATTGGAGCCGATAATGATTCTCCGCATACTGAAAAAGGAGTCTGTTTATTCATACATCAAATATACGCATTTAGTTTCTTCACACACTTGCTGTATAAAAAAATCAGGTTTCATCAACTTTTCTTTAAATAAACAATTTTGGTTTTTCCTATTTTTCCATTAAATGAAAATGGAGCTTGATCAAAATAGTCTAAAGAAACGGGAGAATTTAAATCAGTTATCAAAAACAAAAACTCCTTCTGCTTAGGAGTTTTTGTTTTTCATGAAAGGTTTTAAGAATCAAATTTTTAATTCACAATTCACCATTTACAATTAATAATTATTTTAAGTCAATCTCGACCTTATCAATAATTCCAGTAAACTTAAATGGAGCTTTATAGGATTTTGCAACAGGAGATCCTGAATCTTCACCAATTCCGAAAGTATCGATTCCGAAACGAGCAGCGACGGTTTTATCAATTCGTCCTTCGCCAACTAATTTATCATTGATATAAAGTTTTCCTGTTCCGCCTTTTCCAGTTCCTCCTCCATCATAAGCAAAATCAAATCGTACGGTACTTTTTCCAATCGGAAGTGATTCTTTTGAAGTAATGACGTAACGAGCATCATCAAAATAATTATAATGATAAACCGGTTTTCCATTCTGTACATACAGTGCAAATCCAGCCGAACTTCCTCCAGAAGCTACAATAATACCGCTGTCTGATTTTGATTTCAGCTCAATTTCGGCTGTAATACTGTGTGATTTATTTTTAGTATTTGGGGAAGCTGTTTCTGCCAGTCTTGTTGCTCCTGCATAAAAAGTAAAGTGTTTGCGTTTAGGATCTGATGGAGTTGGTTTTGGCGAAATTAAACGACCTGTACCTCTGTCATCTAATGGATAAACATTATACTTTTTCGCTTCTTCATCAAAAATCGCTTGCAGTTCCTTAAGCTTTTCAGGATATTTTTTAGCCAAATCAACCGATTCGCTATAATCTTCATCAATATTATAAAGCTCCCATTTGTCTTTATCCCAGTTTCCTGGTGCAAAATCCTGTCTCCACGGGAAAGTATGCTGTGTCGCGGCAACCCAGCCATTATCATAAATTGCACGATTACTAAAAATTTCAAAATATTGTCTTGTTCTTACAGGTTTTGCATTTTTATCTGTAAAAGTGGACAAGAATGAAACTCCATCCATAGGTTTCTGTTCAACACCATCAACCGTTTTTGGCGCTGGCAAATGAGATGCATCTAAAACTGTTGGAAGCACATCGATCAAATGCACAAATTGGCTGCGCATACCGCCTTTATCTTTTATTACTTTTGGCCAGCTAACCACCATAGGATTTCGGCTTCCGCCAAAGTGAGAAGCGACTTGTTTCACCCATTGGAAAGGAGCATTTCCAGCCCAAGCCCAACCAACAGGATAATGCGGTTCTGTATTAGGACCTCCAATTTCATCAAGATGTTTTAAATTATCAGCCAAGGGAGTCGAAATTCCGCTTAATGCTTTTATTTCATTTACTGTTCCTTCCATTCCTCCTTCAGAACTTGCTCCATTATCTCCAACAATATAAAATATCAAAGTATTATCTGCATCTGGCAATTTACTGATGGCTTCTAAAAGTCGTCCTGTTTCATGATCGGCAAACGAAAGATATCCAGCATAGTTTTCCATCAAACGAGCAAAAAGCTTTTTCTGATCTGCTGAAAGCTTATCCCAAGGTGTAACCCAATCAGGTCGTGGAGTTAGTTTTGTTCCTTTTGGAATAATTCCCATTTTCAGCTGACGCTCGTAGGTTTCTTGTCTTACTACATCCCAGCCTTTATCAAACTGTCCTTTAAATTTATCACGCCATTCTTTTGGTGCATGATGGGGTGCGTGCGCTGCTCCAGGAGCAAAATACATCATTACTGGTTTTTGAGGCGCTACCGATTTACTGTATTCCAACCAATTGATTGCTCTATCAGTCATATCAGTCATAAAATGGTAGCCTTGTTCTGGAGATTTGTCTGGCTCTACGGCTTTTGTATTTTCAAAAAGAACTGGATAATATTGATGAGTTTCTCCAGCATTAAATCCATAAAAGTAATCAAACCCTAAACCCGTAGGCCAGCGATCAAAAGGACCAGTAACAGACGTTTCCCAGTCTGGCGTATTATGATTTTTTCCAAACCAACTTGTACTGTATCCGTTACCTTTTAAGATTCTACCAGAAGTTGCAGTAGTTTTTGGAATCATACAGTTGTAACTCGGATATCCTGTTGCCCATTCGGCTAAAAAACCGGAACCTGCATTGTGATGATTTCTTCCTGTCAATAAAGCAGCACGCGAAGGCCCGCAGATTGCTGTCGTATGAAATCGGTTATATTTTAAGCCGTTTGCAGCAAGTTTATCTAACTCTGGTGTAGGTACAGGTCCTCCGAAAGTGCTAACCTGCCCAAAACCAACATCATCTAAAAGAATAATAATTACGTTTGGCGCTCCTTGTGGAGGCGTAACCAGTTTTGGCCATTCTTCTTTTGAATCTTTGTATGTTTTTCCAATTTTTCCGCCAAATGGAGGTTCTGGAATTGGAAGTGTGGTTCGGTCTAGTTCTCCAGAATCTGTTTTTTCGGTTACAGTATTAGTTTTCTGAGATTGATTGCAGCTAAATAGAAATACAGCTAAAAATAAGAGCAGTTTTGGGCTAATAAACGGTTTCATATTACGAGATTTTGTTATTCGTAATAAATTTACAAACATGGGTTTTACAAAATCTTTTAATGATGTTGCAGATTATAATTTGCAACAAACTTTTAGTAAAATCTATAACTGTTTAATTGAAAAATCGTCAATCTTATAAATTCACATGAAATATTTTCTTCTCGTTTTTTAGAATATCTACTTCATTACCCTAACAAATTAGCAATAACCGATATTCTCCTTCATTTTCTACAGGTGCTCTATGAATACAAGGTAATACTTCTTGTTTTGGATGATCTACAGCCAATCGCCAAAGATGTCCTAAACCTAAATTAACTGGTTCTGCATCTGCATGTAGCTGATAGTGCAAATCAAAATAATTTTCCTTTAAAAAGTTTTCAAACTCCTCTTCTGCTCCATCGTGAAGCTCGTTTAGTTTTGCTCGGATTTCTGGAATTAGAATTTTTTGCTCTGCTTGCGAATTAGAAACAATATCACTTGCCGCTCCGTGATAGGTACATAAAAAAGTATCGGTTGCAATGGGCGAACGATCAACATGAAACGAATACACATCAGTCGATATGAAATCAAATTCGTCATCACGTTCGTAACATTTCAGCAAATTAAGAGATGGCGAAGCTCCAAAATCGGTTAATAATTGTAAATCATTTAAGATTATTTCTCTTGCTATCTTTCCCTTCTCTGAGAGTTCGAGTGCGATTAAATCTTCGGGAGAAACTTCGGTTATATTTTCTTTTAAAGATAACTTGTTTACAATTTCTTTAAAATCTCCATCCAAACTTCTGTGCCAGCATAGCGCATTTGTTTCTCCTTTGAAATTGGTATTAACAAGCTCGGAGAAAGTAGATACTACACTAATTTGATTGTTGGTAGAAAATGTATTATTCATTCTGTTATATTAAAATTCAAATTACATATCTAAGACTTACAAGTCTCAAAATTTACTAATTAGATTCAAACAAAAATGTATGCTATTTGCTTTTTACTAAATTTAATAAATAATCTATTCTATCTATAAAGTACTGAGCGGTTTTTGTAAAAAATACTCTTCTATCATTCGTAAGTACAGCATCTGTATCCCATACAAATTTCCCAGGATGTTTTTGTTGAAACTCTTTCATCAATTTAGATATATACCAATATGAAGACCTTTTCCACTCCCCTTCTGCTAGCTCTATTTCTGTCATTTTTTCTGGCGTAATATTTTTTCCAAGAACTTTCGTTACCGCAAAATAGACATCTGCTTGATAATCCTGCAAAACGTGATAATATTCTTTACGACAATCAAGTTCATGATCAGCATATTCTTTTATGCATTTCTGTAAATCTTTTTCAAACATTGCTAGTGTATCTCGATACCTAACATTTAAGTCTTGTGAAAAACAGTTCAATATTGGAAAAAGCAAAAACATTAAAATCCTAAAACTCATATTTTCTTTATCTTGTTTATTTTTAATAATAAGAAATTTTATGCGTTACAAACTGGCTCTTTCTTATATGTTTTCTTAATTAAAAAAAATTTACTGCTTTTATTGTCATCTTCATCTCAAAATCAAAACTACCAAAAAAACAGAGAGAAGTTTCAAAAAAGGTTCACATTTTAGTCAATTACTAAATCTGTTTCAGCAACATCCTAAAAAGTAAAATTAATATCCATAATTCAAGTTCTATTAAACAGTTCAATTTCTTTAAACCTTACTTAAAATGAGTACTAAATCATTATCAAAAGTCTAACAATAAATTGTTATATTTAATCACTTTAATTATTTCGGTACATGAAATTAATACAGTGTATTTTAAAAAGTAGTTTAAAAATAACTCATTTTGCACTTTTAATGAGTTTTATCAATTTTGTATTCTTTCATTATCCTTTCTTCAAATTTGTAGTTAATAACCTTGTTTATAGTAGCTTTAACGGAATAATCATTATCATCAGTTTAGTTATTGCTATGCTTGTAGCAAACTTTTTTGCTTTTTACTTGATCTTGTTTTTATCACGCTATTTTGGAAAATTTCTGCTAGTACTCTTTTTCAATGTTAATGCATTGGCTCTTTACTTTATTAATACGTACAGCATTATAATTGACGAAAGTATGGTGGGAAATATTCTCAATACTAATTATAGTGAATCCAGCAGTTTTTTCTCTTTTAAATTAATCGTTTATATTATTTTTCTAGGCATTTTGCCTAGTATTTATATTGTCAAAATTAAAATTATAAGTGTATCGCTAAAGAAATTTTTAACGACTTTTTCGCTTACGCTTTTGTTTCTTCTTGTTTTAATATTTGTAAATGCTCGAAACTGGCTGTGGATTGATAAAAATTCAAAAACTTTAGGAGGACTTGCAATGCCTTGGTCCTATTCCGTAAATACTTCGCTTTTTTATATTCACAAATACAAAAAAAACGAGAAAGAAATTCTGCTTCCCAAAGCTGTCATTAAAGACAATAAAAAGTCTGTTGTTGTTTTGGTAATTGGCGAATCAGCAAGAAGCCAAAATTTCTCTTTGTATGGCTACAAAAAAAATACAAATCCCTATCTTTCAAAAACAGATAACCTTTACCATTTCAACGCTATAGCCTCCGCAACTTATACTACAGGAGGAGTAAAATCGATTTTAGATTATAAAAAAACAGATGATTTGTATGAAATTCTGCCCAACTATTTGTATCGAAATCATGTAGAAGTTACCTGGAGAACGACCAACTGGGGAGAGTCTCCTGTTCATATCAAAAATTATCAAAAAAAAGATGCTTTACTGCCATATTGCAAAGGTGAACAATGCAATTATGACGAAATTCTTTTGACCAGATTAAAAGAACAGATATTGTCTAGCAAGAAAAATAAAATATTGATAATCTTGCACACAAGCACCAGTCACGGACCGACATATAGCAAAAAATATCCTCCAAAATTTGAAGTGTTCAAACCGGTTTGCAATAGTGTAGAATTGGGAAATTGCTCTCAAACTGAATTAATAAATGCCTACGACAATACAATCGTATATACAGATTACATTTTACACAACATTATTGAAGACTTAAAGCAATTAAAAAACTACAACAGTGCAATGATTTTTGTCTCAGATCATGGAGAATCCTTGGGTGAGAAAAACCTCTATATGCATGGTTTACCATTAAGTATTGCTCCCAAAGAGCAGTATGAAATTCCTTTTATTGTCTGGGTATCTGACCCCAAAAAACAAATTAAACCTAACAACATAATATCTCAGAATTATGTATTTCATAGTGTTTTAAAATTTTTAAATATTGAAAGCCCGATCTATAATGAAGATCTGAATATTTTTAAATAAATATATGTCTTTTTCTTTTGAAAAGTTTTTATCTAATTGATTTACCATCTAGTTTTAGTTTTCTTTAAAAATAGAAATCAACTACTTATAATTTATTCCTCATACTACTTTTACGTTTTGCTAAAATTTTCAGCTAAAAACAGACAATTTAACGTAAGCTGGATTTTTGCGTACGTAAAAACGCACTTTATTACCCCTCAAAAATCTGAATATTACTCAATTTTACATTGTTTTTATTTTCTGATCAATTGATTTTGATTGAGAGAAAAATTCTCAGCTTCAATATCAAATGATATAACCACTATCAATTATTTGCTAACTATTAATTATTCACTAACCTTAACACTTTAAAAAATGAAGAAAATCTTAAAATTAACTAGTTTACTGTTTATTACAGTATTAGTATTTAATTCCTGTGAAAAAGAGCAAGACTTAAATACGCAGCAGGAATCTACAACAAAAGATGAGCTGAAAATCGTTGATAACGACATCTCGGCTAAAACCTTAGCTACAGAAGGAATTGCCGCATTAGCTGCTGGTAGTGCTGGCGCAAGAACTATCACATTACAAACCAATACATTATCGTGTCCTGGAGGTCTGTGTACATCGTATGGAGTTTGGTCAACTGGACTTTACACTGTTTGGTTTACAATGAAATTTAATTCAGGGTTTTATTGGAGCCGAGGTGGCAAATGCGGTTATGGTATCCTAATTGGCGACCAGAATACGGGTGGCGATCCAGGTTGGGACGGAAATGGCGGTAGTGCCAGATTTATGTGGTATTGCCCGAATGGGTCAAATACTGCTAAAGGAAGCGGAGCTTATCTTCAGCCTTATGTTTATTATAAAGATCAGCCTGGACAATATGGTAATGACTTTGGAAAAAAATATTATATCCAAGAGGGAGTAACATACAACTGTCAAATATCTGTTAAGCTTAATACCGGATCAAATACCGACGGATATGTAAAATATTATGTAAATGGCACAGAGATATTGAATCAAAAAATACGTTGGGTAACAAACGATTCTAAGCGAAATGTAAATGCAGTAAGTCTCCATACTTTCCGTGGCGGTAGCCAAGATTATTGGACGGCTCCAGTAACAAGTTCTATTTATTATCCAAGTGCATCTTGGGATGCTTTGTAATTTATAAACTTTAAATAAAATTGATCAAAAAAATAAAAACCAAAACTTCGATGCTGTTTATTAAAAGAACAGCATTGAAGTTAATAGTGAATTAAAGTTTCGCGGATATTAATTTTCATGTTTTTCCAATTCCTTTTTAAAACAAATGCTGCTTTCTATTCCTGCATATTGTCCATAGTTTTCAGTAATGATGTAATCACTTTTAGCATACAATGCTACTGCTTCTACCTGCACATTACTGGTTTCTAAAACAGTCGATACATAATCTAATTCCGAAGCCCACTTTTCAAGCTCCTTCAAAATTTTATGTGCAATTCCTCTTCCCCTATACTCTTCTAAAACAAACATGCGTTTTACTTCTGCAGATTCGCTATCAAATTGTTTTATCGCACCACAACTCACTGCAGTACCATTAATATAAGCAATAACGACATGTTTAATCGCATCAACCTTATTAAACTGATTGAAATATTCTTGCATATCACCATTTCGGCTTGCTAAGTTCTCGTCTAGTTTTACAATTAAATTTGAAAAATCTGCATTTTGAGAAGTTGTTCTTACAAGTTCAAGATTTTCTGTATATCCGTATATTTTCATATCAATTAAGTCTTGTTCTCTCTTTCTATAATCTTTCTTCAAAAGTCCTTCATATACAAATCCAGAACGTTCGGCGACTTTAATACTGGCGGTGTTTTCTTCAGCAATTTTCATAAAAAGTCTATTGAACTTTTTATTAGTAAAACACCAATTTTTGAATGCAGTTAATGCTTCAGAGGCGTAATTATTACCGTTATGTTTCTTAAAAATAAAATAGGCAAGTTCGCCTTTAGGAATTCTCCAATCAATTTCTCTAACAGATATATGCCCAATAAACTCATTATTTTCTTTTGAAAATACACCGCAAGCATAGCTTTTATTTTCCTGCCATTCTAGATCTTTCTGCTCCAGATATTTTTTTGTTGACTCCACGCGATCATTGATTTTTATCATGTTAGCAAAGTAATCATACAAATATTCACGATTATCGGTTATACCCTTAAAAAAGCATTCTGAGTCTTCGAGTTTATAAGGTCTTATTACAAGGTTCTTGGTCGTTATCATTTTGCAGTAGTTTGTAGTTGTGTTTTTCAAGAGATAAAACTATATAAAAAACTTATGCGTAAAAATGCTATTTTTTTATTAGTTAATGCGTTTTTTGCATTATGATTCTTTTTGGGTTATCTCTTAAATTTATTGAAAAATAAATACAAAAAATTAACTACATTCGCGAATCTGTTTTACGAAATGCCACTAAACAACCATCTTAACGAGATAAAACAAAAGAATTAACATAAATTGACAAAATATTAAAATCAACCAATGACCAGTAACTGTTTAAATTGTAATGAAGAAATAGCAGGGAAATTTTGCAGCAATTGTAGCCAAGCAGCATCAAAACATAGATTCTCTTTATCTCACGTAATAAAACACGATTTTATTCATGGAATATTTCACTTTGACAAAGGCTTTTTCTATACTATAAAAGAACTATTTTCAAGACCTGGGCACAGTATTAGAGAATATGTTCAAGGAAAAAGAACAAAACATTTCAATTATTTTACAACCATAATTCTTTTACTTACAATAAGTTATTTTCTGCAGAAATGGGGAAAAATTGAAGTAGCATCTTTGTTTAATCAGACAGCATCTTCTGGCCTTTTTAAAATATTAAAGAACTACTCAAAATTTACAGTCTTCTTACACATCCCGATTATTGCTTTTGCTAGTTATCTATTCTTCAGAAAAAGCAAACAAAATTATACAGAGAATCTAGTTCTAAATTTGTATTTGCAATGCGGAGTCTTAACAATAAGTCTTATTTTTCCAATATGCATGCTTTTTACTGAAAACAAAGAGTTTCTTCTTGCTGTAAACGTTTTTCTAAGTGTATTGACTTTTTTCTATTTAATAATTTTCAATTATCAATACTTTTCAGTTTTTGATATAAAAAAGTATAAATTAATTATTCGAGTAGTTATTATTGCTATCTTATTTTTAGTGACAAAACAACTGATAAACAATTTTTTAAATTTTGTTGGACTTAAATACTTACATTAATTACAAACAATATTTTGTAAAAGCGTCTCGCCATATAAAGCTCATTTTCGAAAAAATGGGCTTTTTTTTTATATCTATCATTTAGAAAACAAAGCCAAATCTCCCATAATCATTGAACTGTGTGTTAAGAAAACTATTTTTTTTCATAAAAATAATAATGCTAAAAAGTAGTTATAACTACTAATAAACAAGCCTTTACATATTTTAATCAAACTATGCAACATTAAATATTCCTCAACAAATGTTAAATATCAGGAAATTCAGTGTTTACTTGAATTAATTTTGTTAAATTTGTTAAGACACTACAGGAAATAGACTTTCTGAATATTTTTAATTGTTAAAATTATCCAAGTCGATTCTCGAAGATCAAAATCAGCTGTTTTGAATAATTCTTCGTTCCAAAGGTGTCAAAAAATGTATAATAATTTAATAGCCCCCAAGACTATGAAAAAAATTACTCTACTAATTTGTTTACTGCTGACAGCTGCCGGCGTAAATGCGCAACAAGAAAAAGGAATTATTGGATACACTAACTGGTTAGACAACTGGACAGAATTCAAACCTCAAAAAGCTGATTCGAAAGAACCGAATCAAATTTTAGCTGGAAACATCAAGGAAAACACAAAACTTTTGAAAAGAAATGTATACGTTCTTCAAGGAAATGTATATGTAACTAATAATGCTGTTCTAACTATTGAACCTGGTACAGTAATTATTGGAGATGCTGAATCAAAAGGAACACTAGTTATTACAAAAGGAGCTCAGATTATAGCACAAGGTCTAGAAACTGATCCTATTGTATTTACTTCAAATCGCAGCATGAAAAAAGCTGGCGACTGGGGAGGTGTGGTAGTTCTTGGAGATGCTCCTATCAATAAATTTGGAAGCGTTGGTTCTTACAACATGGATCTTGATCCTGCTCTTACTGTATACGGAGGAAACAATGCCGCAGGAAATTCAGGAATTTTAAAATTTGTTAGAATTGAATTTGCTGGTAAAAAAGTAAAAGGCGCAGACACTTTTAATGGATTAACTATTGCAGGAGTTGGAAACAAAACAATTTTAGAGAATGTAATGGTAAGCTACTCTGGTGGTGATTCATTTGCTTTCTATGGTGGAGATGTAAATGCTTCTCAATTGGTTTCATACAAATCAATTAACGATGACTTTAAATTCACTCAAGGAGTACAATGTCGTTTATATAACTCTTTAGCTGTTAGATCTTCTTACTTATCAAGTAACAAAGATGGTTCTAGATGTTTAGAGGTTAAATCATTCGAAAAGAAAAGTGACACTGACTTTACTAAAAAATCTACTTTAGTTGCAGCTACAAATATTACTATGCTAAATGATAGTGAAAATATTAAAGCTGACATGCAAGCTGGTTTAGTAAAAGAAGCTATTTATGTTGCAGAAAGCGCTTCTTTAGAATTAAAAAGAAGTGTAGTTTCAGGTTTTAATCCTGCTGTATTAATAGACAGTCAAACTGAAATCAATTCAGAAAATTTAAAGAAAATTAAAATTGAAGAAATGTTTTTCAATCAATGCAGCGGTAACATTTTTACAGAAAATAAAACCGACAATGCAGATTTAGAAAACTGGTATGGAAATAGTGTTTTCTTCAACGTTTATTCAAATACTGATAACAAAGAAACTTTTGTTGACGTTTACAATCAAAAAAGACCTGACTTCAGACTTCAATTAGGAAAAATCACTGCTTCTAGCGGTAAATAATAAAAGTCTTTTTATAAAAGACAATGAAAAAAGGAAACAGATATTAACTGTTTCCTTTTTTTTTTATTTCCAAATTTCAGATTTAAGAAGATAAAAAACTATAAAGTTTAAACTTCTGTAATTTAAATACAACCTTCCGTAATCTGCAAACCTACAACCATCCCCTTTCTTTCGAAATTTGTATTTCAAATAAAACTATTAAAAATGAAACAAATTAAATTAGGAAATCAAGGGTTAATCGTTCCTCCAATTGGCTTGGGATGTATGGGAATGACAGGTTTTGAAGAAGCAAATATGTATGGAGAAGCAGATGAAAAGGAAGCAATCTATACAATTCATCGCTCGCTTGAAATGGGAGGCAATTTTCTGGACACAGCAGATTTATATGGCCCTTTAAAAAACGAACAGCTAATAGCTAAAGCTATTGGAAATGAACGCGATAAATATATTTTAGCTACAAAATTTGGCTGGGAAATCGACGACAGCGGAAAAGTAACTTGGGCTATCAATGGAAGCAAAAAGTATATCAAAAAAGCAGTTGAACGTTCTCTTAAAAATCTGAATACAGATTATATTGATCTTTATTATATGCATCGTCTGGATAAAAATACTCCGATAGAAGAAACCGTTGATGCTATGAGCGATCTTGTTAAAGAAGGAAAAGTGAAATATATTGGATTATCTGAAGTATCTTCTGAAACGATAAAAAAAGCCCACAATATTCATCCTATAACAGCTATCCAAAGCGAGTATTCTTTGTTTGAAAGAACTGTGGAAGAAAGAGGCATATTAAAAACGCTGAAAGAACTTGAAATCGGTTTTGTTGCTTATTCTCCTTTAGGTCGCGGTTTTTTATCAGGTCAAATCCGTTCAATTGATGATCTTCCAGAAAATGATTTCCGCAGAGGTATTCCACGCTTTCAAGAAAATTATTTCCATAAAAATATTGAGCTTGTAAAAGCGGTTGAAAAAATGGCTGAAGAAAAAAACGCAACCTCATCTCAGCTGGCTCTCGCTTGGATTATCAGTAAAGGAATTATCCCAATTCCAGGAACTAAACGCAGAAAATATCTGGAGCAGAATTTAGCTTCTGCAAATATTGAATTGAGTCCAAATGACCTTTTAAAATTAGAAAGTATCGTACCTTTGGGAACAGATACTGGCGCTCCGTATGATGAATTTAGCATGGGACTTCTAGACTAAACTTAAAAAAACACTGTTATGAACACTATTGCATCTGTATCAGCTTTTCATCGTTTACTTTCTCTACCAGAACCTAAACACCCAATGGTAAGCGTTATAAATCTATCTGAAAGTATTTTTTTGGAAGATGAAATCTGGAAAGGATTTGTCAATAAATTTTACTGCGTTGCTTTAAAGAGAGATGTTAAAGGAAAAATTAGATACGGCCAAGGGCATTATGATTATGACAAAGGCGTTTTAAGTTTTACTGCACCTAATCAGGTGCAGTATTTGGATTTTCATCAAATGGAATGCGGAGCAGGTTACTTGCTAATATTTCATGAAGATTTTATTTTAAAACACCCACTAGCGCAAAGAATATTTGATTTTGGTTTTTTCTCGTACGCTGCAAATGAAGCACTCCATTTATCATCACAGGAAGAAAAATATCTAATTGAGATTATGGAGCGAATTGACAAAGAATGCCAGCATATTGATCGTCATACGCAGGAAATCATATTATCACAGATTGATTTGTTATTAAACTATTCAAGCCGTTTCTATGAAAGACAGTTCATAACACGTAAAAACAATAGCCACACACTACTTGCAAAATTCGAAAAGTTTATCAATGATTATTATGCTGATAGCGCTGCAGAAAAAGGTCTTTTAACTGTTAGCCTAATTGCCGAAGCTATGAATCTATCTCCAAATTACCTCAGTGATTTTCTGAAAATACATACGGGCAGAAATACCAAACAGCATATCTATGAAAAACTGATTAATAAAGCCAAAGAAAAACTATCAGCAACTGAACTGTCTGTAAGTGAAATTGCTTATGATCTTGGTTTTGAACATCCTCAATCATTTAGTACATTGTTTAAAAAAAGAACCCAAATGGCTCCTTTAGAATTTCGTGAAAAAATCAGGAATAATTGATATTGTAACTGATAAATATATCATTCTTTAAATCAACAGCTTAATACTTCATTTTATAAATTTCAGTTAAAATTTGGTCTAAAACTTATTTTTTGTTTATTTTTGTACCAATCATTACAAAATTAAAAATGCGAGGAAGACCAACCATCTACGAAGATTCAAATATTATAAAAAAAGCTCAGGAAGTTTTTTGGCAGAAAGGTTACAGCGCAACCTCATTAAGCGATTTACAAAAAGCAACTGGCGCAGGCGCTGGAAGTTTTTACAACACTTTTAAAGGTGGCAAAAAAGAAGTTTTCCAGAAAGCGGTTCAAGAACGCAGACTGGCATTTGATGAGTTTAAAAATGAACTTAATAAAAGTAATTCACCTTTAGAATTAATCAAAGATTTTTTTAGAAGTATTGCAGAAGCAAATTCAAACGAGCATTTAAAAGGTTGCATCATTGCCAATACTGTCGTTGAAATGACTTTTATTGATGAAGATCTTGAAAATAGTGCTGTACAAATTTTGAAGGAAGTGGAACAAATGTTCACAGAAGTTATAAAAAAGGAACAGCAAAAAGGAAATATAAAAACACAGACTTCTCCAGGAATTTTGGGAAAATATCTCATCACATTTTGGTGCGGACTCAATACATTACGAAGAATGTATCCTGATAAAAATGTCTTAAAAGATCAAATCGAAATGCAATTAGCTGTTATCAGCTAATTTTTTTGATTATTTATGTATCGATCATTACAAAAATAAATATAATAAAAAATGGATTTAAAATTAGAAGGAAAAAGAGCTTTTATAAGCGGCTCAACACAGGGAATTGGTTTTGCAATTGCACAACAATTATTGGCTGAAAAAGCAGAAGTTGTTATTAATGGAAGAAATGAAGAAAAAACAAAAACAGCAGTTCAAAAATTACAAGCTGAATTTCCTAACGCCAAAGTTTCCGGAATTAATGCTGATTTTGGAAAGAAAGATGAAATAGATGCGTTGCTAAATAAATTAACTAACATTGATATTTTGATCAATAATGTTGGCGTTTTTGATTTGAAAAACTTTGAAGATTTAACAGATGAAGATTGGTACAAAATTTTTGAAATCAATGTCATGAGTGCGATCCGACTTTCGAAGAAACTTTTGCCACAAATGCTAGAGAAAAAAAAAGGACGAATTATTTTTATAAGCAGTGAATCTGGAGTAAACATTCCAGGAAATATGATTCATTACGGAATGACTAAAGCCGCGATGACAGCTGTCAGCAATGGTTTATCTAAACTAACAATCGGGACAGAAGTTACAGTAAATACAATCTTAGGCGGACCAACGTATTCTGATGGTGTCGCATCTACAATCGAACAGATTGCTGCAATGCAAAATTTAGAAGTTGAACAAATGAAAAGCATAATTGTACAACAAACAAATCCGCATTCTTTGTTACAGCGTTTTATCGAACCATCTGAGATTGCTTCATTGGCAGCTTATCTTTCAAGTCCTCTTTCTATAGCTACAAATGGAGCTTCATTAAGAGCAGACGGAGGTGTTTTAAAAACTATTTAATACAATTTAAAAAGCCAGAAATTATTTCTGGCTTTTTAAAACTTTTGAAACAAGTCAAAACTTATTCTTTTTGATCCACAAAAACATATAGTTTCTGTACTTTTCCATTTTCAATTACAAACAAATCCATTCCGCTAACAACAGAAGGTTTTTCTTTTGAACCAAACTGCCAGTATAATCGAACTATATTATGATTAGTTTCAACTGATTTTGGAGTAAACTTAAAATCAGGATTTTTAGTCTGTAATTCTACAATAAACTTACTAATATCCTCAATTCCTTCAGCAATAAAATGACGATCGACCATTTCAATATTAGACGCATAAACTTGATTTAATAAAACTTTACGTTTTGTTTCGTCTTTTTCATTCCAAATTTTAAGATGATTTTCAACTATTAAAGTATTCTTTTTAGCATCGAAATCATCAGCAGAAACTTTTTTAGCTTCTGTATTTTTTGGAGACCATAATATTGTTTTTGGATGTGTTTTTTCATATCCTTTCCCGTTTGGATAAGAAACCAATTCCATTTTAGAACCCCAAGGTGTTTCAAAATAAACCCATGATTCACCCGCTGTATCTCCAGAAGACGTTGTAAAAGGTTCTCCTATTATTTTGACATCTTTACTTTTTAAATATTTTACCGCTGCATGAATATCATTCACATAAAAAGCAATATGTGATGCTCCAATATCATCTGTATTTGGGTGCGTTTTACTTCCTTTATTGTCTGCATATTCAAATACTTCTATGCTTGCTCCATTTCCTGCATTTATCATTTTGATAGTAACTGCTCCTGTTTCAGGATTAATATTATTCAATTTTTTCCATTCAGCGTCAAGCGGAATTGGCCCTAATTGTGTTACTGGCGTAAAACCGAGTACATCATTAAAAAATGTAACTGCTTTTTTTAGATCTGGAACATTAATTCCAACATGATCGATTCCAACAATTCCCGCGCTAGTTTGTGCGACTGTTTTTTCTGAAGCAGAAAAGAGTATTAATACGTTAAGCATTGCTGCTGCTGAAGTCTGTAATTTTTTGTTTGATTTTTTATGAGTTGTTTTCATGATTATATAAATGTTTAATAGATTCTTTAACACATAGAAACATAGATTTTGTAAACTTAAAAAAGGCGTTTTACTAGTTTAAATGCACATAGCACACTATGTGGGAGAAAAATTTTTCTCTTTGCCTTCTTTTTTTAGATAAAGTATCTATGTTTCTATGTATTAAAACTTAAATTTTGTTCAATTACGAATGTGTTTAAAAAAGAAAATTAATTTGTGTAAGCAGCTACCCATTTTGCTTTAATATTAGCACGCGCTTCTATAAATTCCTTATCAGTTCCTTGAGCAATGGCGTCAAGCGGAAAACGAAGCGGTCTCTCCCCTTTCTTCATACTTACCAATTCCAAAATACCGTCAGCAATAGTTTGCGGATTCATATCAAACTGAGCCATTTTCCCGAATAATGCTGTTCCTAATGCATTGAATTTTTCTGTTGCTGATTCTCCATATTCTTCTATAATTTCTGTTTTATCAGCATGAATACCAGCTTTAGATCCGTTATTCATTTCTGTTGGATAAACTCCTGGCTGAATACTTACGTTTTCAATTCCGTAATCTGCAAGTTCATCTTGCAATCCTTCTGTAAAACTTTCAACTACTAATTTTGATGCTATATATGGAACCATAAAAGGAAGTGTATGTCCGCTTGCTCCTGTTGTAATGTTAATAACAAGTCCGTTTCTTTCTTTTCTCATAGAAGGAAGTACTGCCTGATACATACGCAATACACTGTATACGTTTACATCGAACATTTTACGAACCTGATCAATCGAATAACCTTCAAGAAGACCAAAACCGCTTACAGCTGCATTGTTAATCAATACATCAATTTTTCCGTATTTAGTGATTACTTTTTCGATTGCTTTATTAACTGATGCATCATCTGTAACATCGATATCTACTACTTCAATGTTTTCTATTGCTCCTAGTTCTTTCGCTGCTGCGGCATTTTTATCATTTGTGTTGCGCATTCCTGCGATTACTGAATGGCCTGCGTTAGCTAATGTTACAGCTGTTAGCTTTCCAAAGCCTGTACTTGTTCCTGTAATGAAAATTGTTTTTGACATGATTTCTAAATTTTAAATGTTTATAATGTTTGTTTCTTTTGAACATTACAAAGTTGCGACGAATGCAAAACCTGTACATTGATTAGAAATAAGTAAAAACTTGATATAGATCAAGAGTTTGAAGAAGGCATAAAAAAAGGAGCTTTAAAAGCTCCTGATGTTATTATTTTTTTGCCGTTTGTTTTCGAATACGGCTTAGTGTTTCTGGTGTCATGCCTAAATATGAGGCAATCATCGTTTGAGGAATTCGAGAAGCAAATCCTGGATATTTATTTATAAAGTTCAAATACTTTTCTTCTGCGGTCAAAGTTAATGAAGCTTGAATTCTATTTTGCGCGGCTATAAAACTTCTTTGCAAAATAGTATTAACCATATTATTGAAAGCTGGAATTTCTCTGCAAAGCAATTCAAAATTTTCATGGGTAAAAAGTACAAGCTCTGTATCTTCAATAGCATCGATATTAAAACGCGACGGTTGCTGCATCATTAAACTCTCACGATCTCCTGTCCACCAATTTTCAATACTGAAACTGTTTACATGCTCACTTCCCTTTTCATCAACAGTATAAGTGCGAACACAACCTTGAGTGATAAAAGCGTCGTATTTCCAAATATCTCCTTCCTGAAGAAGATATTGTCTTTTACGAAGTTTTTTAATGATGGCAAATGATTGTATACGTTCTGATTCTGCTTGGGTCAGCTCCGTTTTTTCTTCTAGATACTTTTGGAATATTTCATACATAGAATGTAAAATTATATAAAAGGTATTTGATGAACAAATTTTTCAAAACTCCTAATACGTATTTCAATACTCCAATTAGAATTACACTAAATTTATTTTGCTGTTCAGGTTTATTAAAAATTAATTACATTAGCGAGTTTGTTTTGCGAAATACTTCAAAATATTGGTTTTCATAAACAATATTTTGAATACTATTCGGCTTAAATATATATGTAAATGTCAAATATCACAAACTTATCAAACCTCAAAATGAATTATTTCAAAGTAAGCGAAATTCATAATTTACACTATGAAGTGTGTGGAAATCCAAATAGCGAAGCAATATTGTTTGTACATGGCGGACCTGGAGCTGGATTTTCACAAGAAGATAAACGCTTTTTTAATTTTGATAAACATAAAGTCATATTCTTTGATCAGAGAGGGGCTTCTAAAAGCATTCCTTTTGGTTCTATCATTGAAAACACCACTCAAGATTTAGTAGACGATATTAATAAACTTCTTGATTTTTTAGAAATAGATAAAGTTATTCTTTTTGGAGGTTCATGGGGCACAACTCTAGGATTGGTCTATGCAATTCAAAACCCTGCCAGAGTTAAAAAATTATTACTAAGAGGAATATTTTTAGGAAATAAAGAATCGATTAATCATTACTTAAATGGCGGCATAGAAAAACAATTTCCATACACATGGAAAAGGTTCAGTGAAAATGTACCGAAAGAAACTGAAATTTCTATAGCAGAATATTATTTAGAAAAAATGATAAATGGCTCGGAAGAAGAGAAAAGACACTTTTCGTACGAATGGGCTTTTTATGAAATTTCAATTTTTAAAAACAATATATCGAAGGAAGAAGTTGTAGATATTTTAGAAAAGTTTCCTTATCAATCTTTATCTATAATGGAAGCATATTATTTGACTAATAATTGTTTTATAGATGAAGATTATATTTATAAAAACATCCATAGAATTAGTGACATTCCTACCTCAATAATTCATGGAAAGCAAGATGCTATTTGTCCTTCAAAATTTGCGATTGAATTAAACTCAAAATTAGTAAATAGCGAACTTTTTATTGTAGAAGGCGGCCATTCAGATTCTGAACCAGAAATTGAAAAAAAACTGATTGAAGTGATCAACAGAATTTGATAAATAGATTTTAAATCAGCTTTTCTTTAATTTCTTTATATTTAGAACGACCAATAGGCAGTAATTCTCCACTTTTTAGTTGTATGCTATATTTCCCTCCTGCTTCCACAACAATTTTATCTGCGTGATCCCAACAAAGAATATATGATTTATGTATTCTTTCGAATGTTTCTGGAAGCAGTTTTTCTAATGCTTCAAGTGATTTATCATGTAGTTCTATTTTACCATTTGACAAATGCAATTCTGTATAAATTCCTGCTCCCTTTATATATATAATTTCATTAATTGGCACGAGTCTGAAAGTCTTTGCTTTCCTTACTGCTAAAAACCGTAAATTATTTCCAGATTGTTTTCCAGATGTGGCATAACGTGTAAATGCCTGCGCCAATCTGTTTTGATCGAAAGGCTTTGGCACAAAATCCAGAACGCCATAATTAAACGCTGTAATAGCTTTATCTGTATAAGCAGAAATAATAATGGTCTGGAATGGGCCAGCCACAAAAGTCTGCAGAATCTCAAAACCATCTTCTCCGTTTAGATTTAGATCCAAGAGCAGAAGATCAATTGAATTCTGCTCGATAGCCAAAAGTCCATTTTCAAGTGAATCACAAAGCAGAATCAGAACCTCTTTATCAAAAAAATCACGAGTCATTCTTTCAATTCTTTTGGCAATACGTGCTTCGTCTTCAATTATTAATATCTTCATCAATCAAAAATTTTTATGGTTGTCTCCCACCCTTTTTCTACAGAATGAGAATCGAAAGACCAATTTGTTCCATAACTTTCGGTTAATCTGGCTTCAATATATTTAAAGCCTGTTCCTATTCGCTTTTCTTTTTTGCCTTGTCTGTTTTTAGCAAAAGTCAGTAAGGTATATTCCTTAAACTGTTTTTCTTTGGTAAATTTTAAATGGAAAATAATACAACCCTCTTTTGGAGGAAAACTGTGCGTAATTCCATTTTCTATAATTGTATGAAAAATTGCTGGCGGAATTGTTTCATTTTCATCAATCCCTTCTTCCTGCCATTCATAACAAATCTCTTTACGAAAAGACATTACTTCCAAATGTCTTCGGCATAAATCAATTTCTTGCCTGATTGGGATAAGCGTATCTTCGGCAATATCATTCATTATATCAAATTCTTCGGCAAGAGCCCGAATAAAAACAACGCCTTCTTTTGGAGATTCTTCAATCCAATCTATTAATGAAGTTAAAGTATTTCGAAGAAAATGCGGTTGAATATTTTTTTTGATTAATTCCAATTGCAATCTTGAAGAAAGCAGCAACGATGCATTATGAGCTTCTTCCATTGCTTTTGCTCGAATGGTATGAAGATAAAGCATACAAAGCACCAAAATGGTAAAAGCAATAAACAATCCGAAATCATAAAACATAAAATAATTGACAACCACGCCTGCCAGCAAACCCGCTGCGACAATAAGTCCGCCTTTTGTTTTCCTGATTGCGGCATCAATAGCAATTACGATAGAAAAAAAACGGGCTGTAATAGTGAAATAAGCCGCAGAAATATCATAATGACCATAATACCCAATATAAACTGCTAAAAGAACAATAAACAAAAGAGCTAGAAATAATTTCTTTCTTTTAAATTCAAACTGCAGCATAAAATACGACGGCACAAGCATTGAAATAGCAAAAGTGAGCCAGCCAATAATCTTTAAACGGGTATAAAACTGATTATAAGGAATATCTAAATAATACTTGACATATTCGATAATTAACAGAAAGAAGAAAAGCAGACAAATGATTCCGAAAAGCAAAACCGCTAGTTCTTTTCGAGTACTATTTATATACAAAAAGAAATAATAGATTCCTGCGATCAGGAAAGCGCCAGCCATAAGATTCATAAAAGACACTACAATAAGTGGCGAACGATGAAGCTGAAGATAATCTTTAAGTTTTACATCAATACCACGTTTTGCTTCTTTGTTGTAAGTCTGTGTACCAATTAAAGTTACAGTATGTTTTCCAAGATTAGATAATTTCTTTGGTATTTGGTAATATGATGTTTCTGTTCCAGGTATTTCAGACTGACCCGATTTTGCCATTTGACCATTCTTTCCAACTAAAACTCCGTCCCAATATACATCAAAAGCACCAAAAGCATTAATCTGAAGCCCTAAAGATTCAGAATGATTTTTACGTTTCTGTATCACAACTTCTGTTTGGAATTTAAAACTGGAACTATCGGGCATATGCCAATCATTCAGTTCATGATCATAGTCCACATCGTAGGTCACATCAGTTGTAACGTATTCTTTGTAATACTTACACGAGGTAAACATTAGAAGAAACAAAACTGCAAAAAAGTAGGATTTATACATGAGATAAAGATAAAATAAATATCTAATCGAAAAATGCATTTGAGAAGCTTATAGAGCCGTTTGAATGTTTTCAAGAATGGCATTTTGTTTTATCTGTTAATCTTGTACTACAAAACCAATCAACATGAAACGCTTAATAATCAGATTTTTACTTTTCTTTATTCCTTTTCTAGGAATTGCTCAGCAAACCATAATTTCAGGCAAGGTTCAGGATAATATAACAAAAGAAGCATTGCAATATGTAACCGTTGCAATACAAGATAGTAACTCAAAAACAGTAATGACGGGTGTGACAAATGATCATGGCATTTTTACTTTGGAAGGCGTTTTAACGGGCCAACTGAATATTTCATTTAGTTATATTGGCTATAAAAATTCTACACATTCATTAGAAATCACTTCAGGAAAACCTAGAATTGAATTAGGAACAATTGGTTTAAATGCCGATGCTGTTCAATTAAAATCGGTTGAAATAAATGGGCAAAAATCCAATATTAGTTTAAAGCTCGATAAAAAGGTTTTTGAAGTTGGAAAAGATGTCTTGTCGCAAAATGGTTCTGCTCATGATGTACTTAATGGCGTTCCATCAGTCGCTGTCGATCCATCTGGAACAATAAGCCTTAGAGGAAATAGCAATGTTTTGATACTAATTAATGGAAGACAATCTGGTCTTACCCAAAGTAATGCACTTGACCAAATTGCAGCCGATCAAATTGAACGGATAGAAGTTATTACCAATCCTTCATCAAGATATGATGCTGCGGGTTCTGCGGGAATTATTAATATCATATTAAAAAAGAATAAAAAAAGCGGTTTCAGCGGTCAAGTCCGATTGGTAGCTGGTTCACCAAATGATAGTCGTCTTAATCCAAGCATTAATTATAAATCAAATAAAATCAATATTTTTTCGAATTTCAGCATACGTTCTAGCGATTATGAAGGTTTATACACTACAAATCAGTTAACTAATAGTACAACTTCTCCAAATTATATGAATCGTGTACAAAATGAAGACCGTCATGACGATGGGAAATTGCTTTATATGGGTGCTGATTATTTTATTAATGAACATCAAACTATAACAACTGCTTTTTTAAAGAATGCAACACATGATAATGATAAAACCAATTTGCAATACAATTATGATAGCGATTTAGGAAACACAACGCCCGACAGCCTTTTGACAAGACATGGAAAATCATTGGAAAAACGTGATTATAGTCAGTTTGAATTTAATTATACTCGGACATTCCAACAGAAAGCAAAAAAATGGACAATTGATGTACAATACGATTGGTGGAACAGTGATAAAAAATGGGATCTTTCGACACAGCGTTTACTTCCTGATGCAATGGCTCTTCCAGGCATTAGAACAAGCTCTGTAGGAAACAGCAAAGATTTCCTTGCTAAAACTGATTTTATACAGCCTATTGACAGTATTTCGGTTTTAGAATTCGGAATAAAAACTGAAATTCGGACTGTTTCTAGTTATTATCTCGCAGAAGAACAACAGGACAATGATTGGGTCATTTATCAAAATATTGATAATGACTTAAATTATGATGAAACCATAACAGGCGCTTACACGCAATTTAGCAGCAAAATCAAGAAATTTAGCTATATGCTTGGACTGAGAACAGAGTTTACAGCTATTTCGATTAAAGATTTCGAAAACACTTATAACGATAAAAAAAACTATAATAAACTCTTTCCGACTGTCAATCTAAATTATAAGTTTGATACATCGACCTTACAATTAAATTATAGCAAACGTATTAGGCGTCCGTCTTTATATGCTTTATATCCATTCAATGAAGTCACAGATTTAAATGCCCAATATATTGGAAATCCTGACTTAAACCCTTCTTATACAGATGCATTTGAAATGGCGTTTCTTAAAACATGGAAAACATTCACTTTAAATCCTTCAATTTATTATCAATATGAAAAAGGTTATATTCAGGATTTTACTTATCGCCAAGATGATATTTTTATAACAACGCCCATAAATATTGATTACGAAATAAGGAGCGGAATTGAATTATCGATATTATACAATCCTTTAAAATGGCTTCAGATTAATGCTGAAATGAATTACTATCACTTCAAGCAAAAAGGAAATTATATGCAGGAGAATCTTGATTACGACAGTGATAACTTTACCGCACGTTTAAGCACGCAAATAAAACTTCAATCTAAATTTAGTTTTCAAGGTCGTTATAATTTTCGTGGAGAAAAACGCAATGCACAAACTATAAACGAAGCATTACAATCCATTGATTTCGGATTAAGTAAATTGCTGCTGAAAGATAAAGCTACCATTGTTTTTGATGTTACAAATGCTTTTAATCTTCGCCAGAACAAAAGCGTCACAACTGGAACTGATTATATTGTTAAAGAAAATAGTATTCCAAATGCCGCAAGATATCGCTTGAGTTTTGTCTATCGTTTTAATTTAACCGACCCAAAAGTAATTAGACAGGCAAATGATGCTAATAGAAATTGAGATGTTAGTTCTCTTATTATGAAAAAGCGTTGCATTAATACATTTTATTGATTTCCTTTTTTGTTTTTTATAGTTAAATACTTTATTGTATTTTTGACAATAAGCTACTTATCAATCTATTGCAGATTTAAAAAGTAAAATTCCATAATTAATCAACAAAGTATCATATTATGAATTATACGCTTTTTCAACCATTTACAATAGGCCGAAAATCACTTTTCCTCTTACTATTTTGTAGCTTAAACTTCTACGCTCAGTATAATAAAAGTGGTTATACTGATATTGTCAAACAAAGACTATTAGTTCATATTACTTCAGACTACCTCCATACAATTAGTCAGGGACAAATTGACAAAGACAGCGCCGTTAGAGCTTCATGCCGACTTTATAATTTGAGTATTTTAATTCCCAATAATGAAAGTTATAGCAATGGCACAAGTATTCCTGCAATTAAACTTCTTGAACAAGATAAAGTAAATCAAGCCAAAAATTTACTTCCAAAACTAAAAGGAGAAAATCGTTTTTTAATGCTTCTTGAACTGAGCAATTATTTCATTTTTAAATCTGGCGCGCAAAAAACAGATCTTGACGAAGCAGAAAAATATTTAGATGAAGTTTTGCAGCAGAAAAAATGGGATAAATGGAAAATTGGAGCCTTGATGTTAAAAGCCAATTTGCTTAATCAAAGAGGAAATTCGGACGCAAGTCAAAAATTATATACAGAAATTGAAAAACGCTGCAAACAATCTGGAAATAATTTGGATCAGGCCAGAGCACTTTTAGAAGCTGGAAAAACTTTACAATATGGCGATCCAAAAAGACTGTTTTATTTTCAAAAAGCACTTTCTATATTTCAGAATCTGAAGGAAAAAGAAAAGGAAATCGAAACCCTGTCTCAAATAAACATCGAATATTTTATTGCCAGACGTTATGATGACTCGCAGAAACTGATTTATAAAATATTACAACTTCAAAAAGAAATAAAATACTATCACAATCAATATGCTTTTGATGTACTCTCCTATTTATCTTATCGAAAAGGAGATTTGGTTAAGGCCTTGTATTATTCCAACAAAAGCATTGAAAGCATGCATTCCAAAGAAGATTCTATTTTCAAAGGTCTGTTTTTCTTGAGAAGAGGACAACTATATCAGCACAACGGAAAGAGCCAGGAAGCACTCTTTTGGTACACTAAAGCTTCGGAAAATAAAACCCGAGAAACCAAACTTTATTGGTACAAAGCATTTCTTTCTAAAGCTTGGGTTTTCAATAAACTGAATAGAAGTAATGAGGCCTTGACTCTACTTAAAAAAACAGAAAGCGAATTCCCTCCTGTTACTGATTTTGAGAAAATGCACTTTGCGTTCATATTAGGAGAAACGTATGCAAGCTTAAAAAAGATGGACTTAGCAGAAAAAAACTATTCTATCTTTCAAAATATAGCCAAGAATTATCCACTTCAATATGTTCATGATGAATTTCCCGCTGCCTTTTTTCAAATTGCTTCTTTTTACCAAAATATAGGAAAAACCGATAAAGCCAGACAACTTTTAAAAAATGGAATTTCGCATACTTTTGAAATAGGTGTTGCAGAAAAAAGCGAGTATTACTACAACCTTTTTAAAATTGATTCTGTTGAAAAAAAATACAATGATGCCATTAAAAATCTGCTTTTAAGCCAGAAATATAAAGACTCCTCTTTTAATGAAGAACAGAAAAAAAAGTTTGCCGAATTATTAATTAAATATGAAACTGATAAGAAAGACAAAAACATTAAATTATTACATACTCAAAATCAGTTGCAACTTGTTCAATCTAGGGAGACTGAAAGAGAAAAGAACATCCTTTTAATTGGTGCCTTATTATTAATTGTGATTGTCTGTCTGCTATTTTACAGCTATATCATCAAACAAAAAAACAATCGCAAACTCAAAGCTAATCAACTTGAATTAGATCAAAAAAATAGCTTTTTAGAAAACCTAAATGATGAACAGCAAAAGTTATTAAAAGAAAAGGAATGGCTTATTAAAGAAGTGCATCATCGGGTTAAAAATAACCTGCAAATGGTTACAAGTCTGCTGAATTCACAATCTGCTTATCTGAAAGACAGCGATGCTAAAATGGCCGTTAAAGATAGTCTTCGAAGAATGCAAGCCGTGTCCATGATTCATCAGAAATTGTATCATGACGATAATATTTCGACCATTGCCATGCCTCAGTATATTGACGAACTCGTTCATTATTTACATGAAAGTTTTGACAATGAAAATCAGATCACTTTTAAAAAGAATATCGAGGCAATCAATCTTCACGTCTCACAGGCAATTCCGTTGGGATTAATAATTACCGAAAGTGTCGTAAATGCCATAAAATATGCCTTTTTAGAAAAGCAAAACGGAATTATAGAAATCAGTTTGTTTCAAGAAGATAATGATTCTATTGTCCTTAAAATATCCGACAATGGAATAGGTCTGCCTGATTTCACCAATAAAACTGACACTAATTCTCTGGGAATTAACCTTATTAAAGGTCTTACCAAACAATTAAAAGGCAGTTTTAGCATCGAAAATAATAACGGCGTACATATAATAATTAAATTTATATATCTAAATACTTGATTTACAATGAGCAATAAAGTATTGATTGTAGAAGATGAATTTATAGTCGCAAATGATCTGCAGCTTATATTAAAACAAGCTGGTTATATTGTGACTGGAATTGCTGTTTCAGCTGAAGAAGCGCATGAACATATTGCAAAAAACAAACCTGATCTTGTATTATTGGATATTTATTTGGAAGGAAAACAATCAGGAATTGATCTAGCAAAAAAATTAAAAGCCGAAAACATTGCTTTTGTTTATCTTTCTGCCAACTCCAATCAAACCATACTTGAAGAAGCGAAACGAACAGATCCTTACGGTTTTCTTGTAAAACCATTTCGAGAAAAAGATTTACTTATTACTTTAGAAATTGCGTCTTATAGACATAAAAACAGTATAGAATCTCGTTTAAGACAAGAAGAGCTTTTACAAAAGAAGTTAAATTCGATAAGTCTTGAAACACTTCAATTTGAAGAATATCTTCAAGAAACTGCTCGCCTTTTACAAGCATTTATTCCATACGATTTGATTGTATTTGAAATAAAAAAAACGGATCTAAACAAACACAAAAGTGCCGCTTATATGCGTATAGGCTTTGACGAATATCAATACATTGGCGAAAAAGAATTGCAAAACGTTACAAACTCAAAAAGTAATTCTTCTTTTACTGAAATCAATTATTTGGAAAATGAAACTGTTATTTATGAAAATGACACCGAACATTTTAATCCAAATTTATCATTTATAAAAGATCATTTTAGAGCAGAATCTTTTCTTGTATTTCCTTTTTCATTAAATAATGAATTAACAATTCAATATATATTCTGCAGCCAAAAGAAAAACAATTATTCGCAACATCACACTGATTTATTGACAAGTGCAAAAAAGGATTTTAGAAATCTTATGAATGGCGTTACAAATCAGCAAAAGTTGGTTGATTCAAAAAAGAATGAAAACTTTAAAGAAACTATTTCTCCTCAATTTATTGATATTATTGGCAAACATCCTCTTTTATTAAATACTCTTGATCTTATTGTGCAAGTTGCTCCTTACAACACATCGGTTCTTATACTTGGAGAAAGTGGAACTGGAAAAGAAAAAGCGGCTCAGTCTATTCATAATTTATCCATGCGAAAAAATGGTCCTTTTGTAAAAGTGAACTGCGCTGCCATATCGCCAACTTTAATAGAATCTGAATTATTTGGTTATGAAAAAGGCGCATTTACGGGCGCTATAGAAAGTAGAAAAGGAAAATTTGAACTGGCAGATAGCGGAACTATTTTTTTAGATGAAATTGGCGAATTATCAAATGAAATGCAGATTCGATTACTACGTGTTTTACAAGAAAAAGAAATTGATTCCGTTGGCGGAAATACAGCCCGAAAAGTCGATATACGAATTGTCGCCGCAACAAACCGAAATCTCGAAAAAGAAGTTGCTTTAGGCAATTTCAGAATGGATCTTTACTACCGCCTAAATGTGTTTCCGATAACCATGCCGGCTTTAAGAGAACGTAAAACTGATATTCCAGAACTAGCCAATTATTTTGCCGAAAAATTCTGCGGGGAATTCAACAAGAAATTTAATGGCATAAGTCCAAAAATGATCGAACAGATGAATGAATACGACTGGCCGGGAAATATTCGTGAATTAGAAAATTTTATCGAAAGGTCGGTTATATTAAATAACGGAAAAGCTGAAATAGATTTTAAGCTGAGTTCTTCTCGTTCGGAATCATTTAGTACAGAAAATGTTCAGACTTTAGAAGATGTAAAAAATGCGCAGCAGCAAATTGAACGCGATTACATCATTTCAATTTTAAAAAAAGTAAACGGCAGAATACGCGGAACAGCTGGCGCTGCTTCTGTATTAAATATCAAGCCTACAACATTAGAATCAAAAATGAACAAACTTGCCATTAAAAAAGACGATTATGCAAACTCATAATCTATTTTAGATTACTCCATTTTTTTCGGAACTATTTTTCTTTTCTCCGAAATTTTAGTAGAAATATAAAGTTTTGATTTTCTGATATTTAAAAAACATAAAACTAAAAATAACAGTAATAACAGTAGTTAAGATTCTATTTCTGCACATTTTTCTGTTTCATAAAATTATTGGCATGTTCTTAGTCTTTTTTCGCAGCATATTGATATCTAAATACTTATTCACAAAAATGATGTATTATCTATGGATCAGCTGCGAAATCATATTGAAGAAATCACTCCAGTAAGCGATGAAGAATTTGCTTATATCAAAACTTTCTTTACCAAAAAGAAAATAAAAAAGCACCAGTATTTAATTCAAAGCGGAGACAAAGTGCAATGCGAATATTGGATTATAAAAGGTACTCTCAGAGCATTTTACATTAATAAAGACGGCAAAGAGCATATTCTTCAGTTTGCTATAAAAAATTGGTGGATTTCAGATTATAACGCCTATTTCAATCAAACAGAATCTACTATAAATATTGTCTGCATGGAAGATGCCGAAATATTATGTCTGACACTTTACGCAAGAGAAAAACTAGCTTCTGAACTTCATAAAATGGAGCATTTTTTTAGAATGAAATTAACTCTACTTTATTCTTCACAACAAAAAAGAATTATCTCTTTGCTATCTGACAATCCAAAAGAGCGTTATGAAAAGTTCGCCAGTTATTACCCTAACATCTTGCAGAAAATACCCAAAAAATACATCGCAGAATATCTCGGAGTCTGTCGAGAAACGCTTAGCAGGCTTTATCTTAATAACTAGATCTGGAAGAGCTTAATATTTATAGACAAAAATTAAATCCTCGAAATTAAAAGCTTCGGAGAAGCGACATATTTATAGACATAAATAAATCACGTAGATTAAAAAAAGCTCCAGCGGAGCGACATATTTCGCGCCGCTGGAGCTCTTCTCCAAATCACGGATTATTTCTATAAATATTTCGTCCCGCTGGGACTTCGTAACAATCTTAAGAAGTTAATCAATTTCACAATTCACAATTCACAATTCACAATTCACAATTCATAATTCATAATTAAAAAAATCCATTCTTAACCAAAGTCAATGATTTGGAAAGAATGCCCGATATACTTTTGCCTTGTTTTTAAAATTAATGTGATCAAAATCACACTTTTAAAGTGATTTAAATCAACTTCTAATGAATATTCAAAATGGAAATTTGTCTAAGAGATAACTGAAAATTTAAAATGAAAAAATATGAAAACAATACCATATAATTCAATTACCCAAAAAGTCTTAATAGTCGTATTCTGCATGTTTATGACTATTACAGCCAGTGTTAAAGCTAAAAATTCTGAAAACATGAAAAAGAAAATTTTGTTCGTGGTCACCAATCATGAAAAAAAGGGAAATACGGGAGAGAAAACAGGATTTTATCTTTCTGAAGTAACACATCCTTGGGATGTCTTAACGAGTGCCGGATACGAAGTTGATTTTGTCAGTCCGAAAGGAGGCAAAGCACCCGTAGAAGGATTCAATTTAAGTGATTCGACAAACAAGAAATTTTGGCTAGATACAAAATACAGACAAAAAATAGAAAACACGCTGAACCCCGAAAGCATTAATCCTGAAGAATATGCTGCTATACATTTTGCAGGCGGTCACGGCGCGATGTGGGATTTGCCAAATAATAAACAGCTGACTGCAATAGCGTCTAAAATATATGAAAATAATGGAATCATAAGTGCTCTATCACATGGTTCGGCAGGGCTTTTAAATATTAAGCTTGATGACAAATATCTTGTAGAAGGCAAAAAAATTAATGCCTTTACAAATGAAGAAGAAACTGCTGTAAAACTAGATAAAGCCGCTCCTTTTTTACTAGAATCTAAACTTATTGAAATAGGAGCCATTTTTGAAAAATCGGGCTTATGGCAGACACATGTTACGGTCGATCAGCGATTGGTTACAGGACAGAATCCGCAATCGGCAAAAGCAGTTGGTGAAGCACTTTTAGAGCAGTTAACAGCTCCTGAAACGATCGCAAAATTAACGATGTATGAAGTGCCAGAGAATGCTTCAGAACAATTTCGAAAAGCACTCAAAGATTATGTAACCGCTTCCCTTTCATCCAAAGAAAATATTATGGCAGAGGCTTTTTACGAACAAGACAAACCCAATATTTTATGGCTGATTGAAAGATGGAATGGGAAAAAAAATCTGGAAGACTTCGGTAAAAAAACACAAGCAAAAGCATTACAATCTTTAACTGAAAAATCCTTAAAAACTTCACCCAAAATCTATTACGTAAAAGATCTGGAACCTTTAACCAAAGAACAGTGGCGAAAAACTTCAAAAAAAGAAGACAATCAGCTTGTAATAATGCTTTTTGTTGATGGAAAAAAAGGCACTGAACAGAATTTTAAAGACACCTATCATATCGCGATGCCGCAATTTCGCAGTGAGCCTGGAGTCGTAACGTATCAGCTTTCTGAAATTGAAGGAGATGAAACGCAGTTTGTTACCTATGAGAAATTTAGAAGCAATGATGCTTTTCAATATCACCTAAACTTCCCTCCAATTAAACCTGTAATCGAATATTTGGAAACCAGCATTAAAAAACCTCCTTTTCAAAACGGACTGCACAATCTAATAGAATTTGCTCCGCTGACAAGAGAGTAAAATTATTTTTAAACACATAGAAACATAGTTTTTGCAGACGCAAAAAAGGCGTTTCACTTGTTTAAATGCACATAGTAAACTATGTGAAAGAAATATTTTTCTCTTTGCCACCTTTATTAGGCATAGAATCTATGTTTCTATGTGTTGGTAAAATTTCATCAAAACTTAAGAAAATCAGTAGTAATAGTTAAAATAAAAAATCATGAAAAAATTAAGACAAATTATGACAGCAAGTTTATTAAGCGCCGTTGCATTATCAGATGCACAAGCACAAGATATCGATCATAAATTAGATGTGATCAACCAATTGACAACACCGTCTCATGTTTCTGTAATGCCTGTTTCTTCGCTGTTAAATGCGCCTGGAAACGAAGTTTTGAGAGCCTTCTTTTTTAATCCTGTAAAAGACAAAACAGTTTTAAAAGGAAAAAAAATAGCAGTACTTGCTGCAGACGGTTTTGAAGAAATAGAACTAACTGGCCCTGTGTGGTATTTTAGAGAACTGGGCGCTCAAGTTGATATTGTTTCGCCAAAATACAATCCTGCGCCAGCAAGATACGGATTAAGCAGTCCTGAAATGGCAAAAACGCACGTTATGGCCATTCAATATTTACAGCCCGTTGGATGGATAAAATTTGACCGAACAGCAGATCAGATTAAAGTGAGTGACTACGATGCTGTATTTATTCCGGGAGGCGCGTGGAATCCTGATAATCTTCGTTATGATAAAGACGTTATTAAATTCATTCAGGATTTTAACAAATCAGGAAAATTGATCGCTGCCATTTGTCACGCACCGGTTGTATTGGCTTCGGCTGATATTTTAAAAGGAAGAAAACTTACGGGATATTGGAACATTCAAATCGATCTTAAAAATGCAGGCGGAATTGTTTCTGATCAACCCGTGGTAGTTGATACCAACATTATAACAAGCAGACATCCGATTGATGTAGCTGATTTTTCGAAAGCAGTAGAAAGCTGGTTAGTTAAGAAAAAGTAATTCGATACATTACTGCTGAATTAAATATAACGGGAGATAAAATTTTGTCTTCCGTTATCATTTATTTTAACGAATCACTTGCCAATCATTCGTTTACGAAGTCTGCTTAGAGATTCTGGTTTTATACCAATGTAAGATGAAAGCTGATTCTGCGAAACCATTTGGAAAAGATAAGGTTCTTTTTTTAAAATGGTTTTGTATCGTTCTTCGGGAGTTTGAAAATGAAGCATTTCCTCTCTTTCGATAATGATTAGATAAGCATATTCGGCTATTAACCTTCCAAATTTTGACCAGTTGGGAGAACTATGATATAAGTTTTCTACCTGTTCATATTCTAAAGCAATTACTTTCGAATCTTCCATCGCTCTGCAATAGTATTGAGCTGTTCTTTGCGTGATGAAACTAGCGAAATCTACCAGGAAATCATCTGGTTTTGCAAATCGGCAATTGATTTCGTTTCCCTTATAATCCACATAAAACATTCTAAAAAAACCACTTTCTATAAAGTAGATATGACGGCAGATTTCTCCCTGCTGTAAAAGGTCGGTATCTTTTGCCACTTCCCTTCTTTCAATAATCGGAAGCATCAAATTATACTCTTCATCAGACATCGGAACAAATGATGTTATAACTTTTTTAAGTGCATCCATAGCAATAAGTTAAGAGAAATAACTTCTCTAAAATTAGATTTTATTCTGCTAAATACAAAATGCTTTCTTTTTAAAATCTAAATGATTCGTTCTTAACCAAAGTCAACGATGTTCCTCAATTACCCGCTCTACCTTTGTCATGTAAATAAATTGAAAATCAAATAATTAAAAACATTTCATTTAAAATAATCTATTACTAATCATTAAAAAAACTTAATCATGAAAACTAAATTTAACATCGACGCTAAAGCACACAATCCAAAATTAGGATTCAAAATTCACTTTCTTGTTTTCTTATTGGCAACTCCAATAATCTTCCTTATTTGGTATTTAACAGATACTACTTATCCTTGGCCACTTTGGTCAACATCTGCATGGGCAGTTGGAGTTCTTTTTCATTATTTGGGTGTGTTTGTGTTCAGAAAAAATAAAATCTAATCTCAATAATCATGGAAACAAACAACACAACATTCAGACGTATCGTAACAGGACATAATGCAGAAGGAAAAGCAATTATAGTTTCTGACGAAGTTCCAACGAGAACTTTTATGATTGGTGGACCAAATGGAGCCAAATTTCATGAGGTTTGGAATACGAAACAAACTCCTGCGCTAATCGACAGCATTTCTAAAGATCCAGAAGGAAACGGACTTATTCTTGGTCCTCCAAAACAAGGAACAAGAATACGAGTGATTGATTTTCCGCCAGAAGGTGATGAAATACGAAATCTTACCCAAGAACAAGCTTTTGAACATTTTAAAAACATGAGCGGAGAACATGCTTCAAAAGCTGGTGGAAACGCGCCGCATCCTTTAATGCATAAAACCGAAACTATTGATTACGGAATTGTTCTGACTGGCGAATTAACCTTGATTGTTGACGAAGGCGAAACAACGGCAAAAGCAGGAGATATTATTGTACAACGAGGCACTAATCATGCTTGGAGCAATCGATCTGGAAAAGTCTGTCGTGTTGTTT
>Ga0160502_100303_pt1 | contig 43618 bp, 38 predicted proteins | sample DIDnMG_14_FD_108237 | JGI IMG/M metagenome (GOLD analysis project Ga0160502, IMG submission 108237) | Enriched soil microbial communities from UW Madison campus, WI, USA - DID2933_E24_Xylan MG | ecosystem: Environmental > Terrestrial > Soil > Unclassified | place: USA: Madison, Wisconsin... | reverse complement strand
TCAAACAATGTTTGAGGCTTTTGAAGAGCGAAAGACGAGGCTCGAACTCGCGACAACCAGCTTGGAAGGCTGGAGCTCTACCAACTGAGCTACTTTCGCATTAACCGGGTGCAAATTTAAAAATTTTAATTTTAAAAACAAATAAAAATTAAAAATTTTATTTTCACAAAAACAAAACTAAAAAGTTTGTTTTCTAGAGCGAAAGACGAGGCTCGAACTCGCGACAACCAGCTTGGAAGGCTGGAGCTCTACCAACTGAGCTACTTTCGCATTGGTTGTGCAAATATAGAAAGAAAGTTCAGTTAAAAACAAGCTTTTCGGCAAAAAAAATTAATAAAAAACAACAATAATTTATAACTGATTTAAAATTAAAAAGTTATAAATGCAATATTTTTAAAAAAAATTATGATCACAATTAAAGAAATTACGTCAAAAGAGACTTATGCAGTTCGCCAACCGGTTTTAAGAAAAGGAAAACCTATAGAAAGCTGCATCTTTGAAGGCGATGATTTAGAAACAACTCATCATTTTGGGTTATTTAAAAATAAAGATTTAATAGGAATTATTTCGTTATTTGATAAAATCAACACTATATTTGCCGAAAAAAATCAAGCCCAAATTCGAGGGATGGCTGTTTTAGAAACGCATCAAAAAAAGGGATTTGGAGAAGCTTTGGTTAGACATTGCGAAACCTACTGCAATGATAATCAAGTTGATTTGATTTGGTTTAACGCCAGAACAGCCGCTGTAGGCTTTTATCAAAAAATGAATTACCAACCCCAAGGTGAAGCATTTGATATTAAAGATGTTGGCGAACATTATTTGATGTTTAAAAAATTATAATATGAAAAACCTCTACTATTTAGTAGTAATATGCATTCTTGTGGGCTGTAAAAAAGACATTCCCAAACCTATTCCTGTTGCCAAAAAGAAGGTGCCAGAAATTATACTTACCGATGAAAGAAAAGTTGAAATAGACACTGCCACAATAAGCACTTTTAAGAGCGAAACATTAAAAGAATTTTATATCGCATCTGAAAATCAAACTGTTTGGGGAAATCTTAAAAAAAGAAAATTCGTTTTATCTCAATTAGAAAATTCAAGCAACTTAGGCTTAGAACCAGAAGATTACAAAACTTCTCAGCTGAAAAAATTTGAAAGTAAAATTGGCAAGCTTAACGATAAAGATTTAGCAACTTATGATATTTTGCTGACTTATAATTTCGAAAAATATTTAAGTCATTTATATAAAGGCAAACTAGATCCTAAAAAAATTTACACTAATTGGGATTTGGATGAAAAGACATTTGATGTAAATAATGTTTTAATTAAGGCTTTCAACAGAGATAAGTTAGATAGTATTGTCGAAAATATTCAGCCGAAAACACAAACTTACAAAGAGTTGCTAAAAGCGTTGGAAATCATCAATACATTTCCAGATGATGATATAAAAACCATTGAATCTGCTGATAAAATTGTTTTAAAAGATACCAATCCTGCCTTAATAAACATTAAAAAAAGGCTTTTATATTGGAATGATATGACTGGAAAAGATAGTCTTACTAAGATTTATGACCAAAAGACTTTTGAGTCGGTTAAAAGATTTCAGGAAAGGCACGGTTTAGCTGCAGACGGAGTTATTGGAGCAGGAACAATAAGCGCTCTAAACTATTCTAAAGAAAGCAGAAAAAAACAAATTATTGCCAATTTGGAACGCTGGAGATGGTATCCTTCTGAATTAGCAGAAAATTATTTTATCATCAACATTCCTGATTACAGCTTAAATGTAGTTGAAAATCAAGACACTACTTTGGTTCGAAATATTGTTGTAGGAACGATTAAAAGAAGAACACCTATTATTACCTCTTTCTTAAAAACAGTCGTTTTTAATCCGACTTGGACTGTTCCTCCAACAATTTTAAAAGAAGATGTTGTACCGGCAATGAAACGTAATCGAAGTTATTTGGCTAAGAAGAACATTACCATTTATGACACATCTGGAAACGAAGTAGATCCAGTTAAATGGAATGAAAATAAACCAAACAATTATCGCTATGTACAGAGTCCAGGCTATAATAATTCTTTGGGCTTAATGAAAATTTTGTTCCCAAACCATCATAGCGTTTATTTGCACGACACCAATCACCGTAATATTTTTGGACGAAACAATCGTTCTATGAGTTCTGGATGCGTTCGTGTTGAAAATCCGCTGGAACTTGCACAGCATATTTTGGATGTTGACGGAAACTGGCCTCAAGATAGAATTGACACTATTATTGCCAGTAAGAAAACCATGAGTTTTAAAATCACTAAAAAATACGCATTATATCAATGGTACTGGACAGCATGGAGCAAAAAAAATCAGCTCCTTTTTAGAGCTGATATTTATGATTTAGATTCGGATTTATATGCCCAATTACGAAATTAGCCTTTCCTCCATCGAGAAATTTCTTGACGGATGATAGATATATAAACACGATTTGTCTTTTATTAATTGAATAATGTCGTTTGTCAATTCAACCGGAACTGCTGGACAGCCTTGGCTTCTGCCTAATCTTTTATGATCTCTAATGAAAGATTCAGATACATAGTCTGCGCCGTGCATTACAACGCCTCTTTCGCGTGCATTGTCATTTACGCCGTTTTCTAAACCATCTAAGCGTAAAGAAGCGCCATGTTTGCCTTGATAAATTTCACCAGTCGCATAAAAACCTAAACTGCTTTTAAATGATGAATTAAGATTTGAAAATGCTGAAGCAAATTCTTCTCCAGTATTTCTTCCGTGAGCAACAAGCGAATTAAACAAAATTGTATTGCTAGTTAAATCAATCACCCACAAACGTTTAGTGTTTGATGACAAACTGAAATCAATTAATGTTAAGATATTTTTCTTGATCACTCCTCTTTCTTTCAACAAATAAAATCCCTTTAAAGCTTCCGAAAAAGTTTTAAGTTCAGGCATTTTAAAGTTGTTCGAATTTAATGAATTATAAACGCTCTCGATTTTGGAATCAACTGCGACTTTTTCGACTTTGGCAATCGTCTTTACAGTAGCGTTTTTTTTAAGATCAGCAGTGTTTTTTGAATCTTTTCCAAAAGACAATAGCAAAAACACAAATAACGGATAAATTTTGTAAATCATTGAATTTCTTTAGGTTAAACAAAAAATTTGGGTATCGCAAAATTATAAAAAAATCAAACCTTGCAAAATACATCCCTGATTTTCAGGCTTTTTTTGCTTAAACTTTAACATTATTAACATAAATATGCTTTTTCTGTAAGATTTTATCTTATAGTTAAATTCATAACATTTAAGTCATTTTTCTTAAAAAAAGCAGAACAAAATGGAAATCTTGAAACTAATAGTGTAACAAGTAGAATAAATTTTAGTCTATTATTTCTATAAAAAAACCTATTTCGCATAAAAAATCAATGAAAAGAATCATTTTCTTCAGTCTTCTATTATCCGCTTTGTGGAGTTATGGCCAGAAAAAATCACTTCAGGCACAATTAACTTTGCAATCTATTTCTATTGATGGAAAATTAGACGAACCTGCTTGGGAAAATGTGCCAGTTGCTACTGATTTTGTTATGCTTGAACCAGATAACGGAAAAGCAATTCCATACGAAAAACGTACTGAAATTAAAGTCTTATATAATAATGACGCAATATATATTGGCGCAATGATGTATGATGATGAGCCTTCTAAGATCTTAAAGGAAATTTCTCAGCGTGATAACTTTGGAACGGCAGATCTTTTTGGTGTTTTCATAAACGGTTTCAATGACGGACAGCAGGATTTTATGTTTTACGTTTCTGCAGCCGATGTTCAGGGAGATTGCATTATGACCGATGCAAACGGAGAAGATTATTCTTGGGATGCTGTTTGGATTAGTAAAGCCACACTAGCAGAAAACGGATGGATTGTAGAAATGAAAATTCCATATTCTGCTTTACGTTTTTCTGCTGAAAACAAACAAACTTGGGGAATTAATTTCTTTAGAGAGATTAAGCGTGAACGTTTTAAATATACGTGGAGCTTTGTCGACAAAAAAATCGGAACTTTTACGCAACAGACGGGAACTTTAGAAGGAATTGAAAACATCAAACCTCCTACTCGATTGTTTTTTATGCCTTATGCTTCTTATTATTTGAATGCCGCTGAAGGACAAAAAACATACGGAACAATGAAAGGCGGAATGGATATTAAATATGGTATAACAGATGCTTTTACAGTTGATGCTATTTTAATTCCAGACTTTGGACAAACAAAATATGACGATCAAATTTTAAATCTTGGTCCTTTTGAACAGCAGTTTAATGAAAACAGAGCTTTCTTTACCGAAGGAACAGATTTGTTCAGTAAAGGAAATATGTTTTATTCCCGAAGAATTGGTGGCGCTCCATCAATCGATCCTTCACTAAATGAAAATGAAGAAATTACCGAATTGCCAGCCGCTGTAAATTTAGTTAACGCCTTAAAATTATCAGGAAGAACCAAAGATGGTCTTGGAATTGGGATTTTAAACGCTGTAACCGAAAAGACTTTTGCTACAATAAAAAATAACGAAAACGGAGAAACCAGACGTGTAATTGTAGAGCCTCTTACCAATTACAATGTTTTGGTTTTAGATCAGCGTTTTCGCAAAAACTCGTCGGTTACTTTTATCAATACCAATGTGACTCGAAATGGTCATACTAGAGATGCAAATGTTACTGGTTTGGCATGGGATTTAAACACAAAAGCAAATACTTATAGCTTATTTGGAAATGTAAAATACAGCCATATTAATGATTTTCAAGATAAAAATGGTTTTTATTCGACAGTAAGTTTGGCCGAAACCAGTGGAAATTATAGATATAGTATTGGTTCTGATTTTGTAACGAAAGATTTTGACCCAAATGATCTTGGAATTAATTTCTATACCAATTATTATAATTTTTATGGAAATGCCAATTATAGAATTCTAAATCCGACCAAAAAGTTCAACACTTTTAGAATCAACTATAATATGTATACCGAATTCAATAAAGAATCTGGAAAATTACAAGACAATAATATAAATGCGAATTTAAATTTGACTACGGTAAAAAACAATTATTACGGAACTGGAATTACTTTTTATCCGTTAGAAACTTACGATTATTATGAGCCGCGTGCCGAAAATAGATATGTTGCGATTCCGAGAAGAATAGAAACTTGGGGAAGTATTTCTACCAACTATAACCATAAATTTGCGATTGATTTAAATGGTACATTTAATGTCTTTGATGAATCTGAAAGAATTACTTATGGTTTTGATATTGGACCAAGATACCGTTTTAGCGACAAACTTTTATTGACTTATTTCTTTAGTTATTTTAGAAAGAACAACAACAAAGGTTACATCGATCAAATTGATGACGACAACAACTCATCGACTCCAAACGAAATCATTTTTGCCAATAGAAACGTTATTACTTATTCCAATACTTTAGGCGGCAAATATGCTATAAATAGCACCATGACTATAAATCTGGCAGTTCGTCAATATTGGTCTTATGCCGATAATAAAGATATTTTATCATTAGAACCAAACGGAAATCTAAACCCTTATCCGCAGTACACTGATAATAAAAATTCAAGTTTTTATTCTTGGAATGCCGATTTATCTTATTCTTGGTGGTTTGCGCCCGGAAGTCAGCTTTCTGCTTTGTATCGAAATAACGCTTCTAATTTTGAAAGAGTTATTGATAAAGATTTCAGACACAATGTTTCAGGACTTTTAAATAATGATGCTTTAAAACACATATTTTCTATAAGTGTAAAATATTTTATCGACTATAATGCTGTCAAAAATAAAGTCAGAAAGCGCGCTTAGCGTGAATTAATTTTAAAAAATAAAGGCTTCTGCAATTAAATTAATATTTTTTATCTCTCTTCATTTTATTAAATATAAATGTAACAATCGTTTCTTGCCTATTTTAGAAATGATTTATCTTTGTAGAAAACAAAAAGTAATGAACAAAAAAGTTATCCTTATGATTTTAGATGGTTGGGGAAAATCTCCTGACCCTAAAGTATCTGCAATAGACAATGCAAATGTTCCTTTTATAAACAGTCTATACAAAAATTACCCAAGCGCACAACTTAGAACTGACGGATTAAATGTTGGTTTGCCAGAAGGACAAATGGGAAATAGTGAAGTTGGACACATGAATCTTGGTGCAGGAAGAATTGTATATCAAGATTTAGCGAAAATAAATTTAGCTGTAGAACACAAAACTTTAGCAAAAGAGCAAGTTTTAATTGATGCTTTTACTTACGCTAAAGAAAACAATAAAAAAGTGCATTTTTTAGGATTAGTTTCAGATGGTGGTGTTCACTCACATACTTCACACCTTCGCGGATTAATTGATGCTTCTCAAGAATATGGTTTAGATCAGGTTTACATTCACGCTTTTACAGATGGACGCGACGTTGACCCAAAATCTGGAGGAAAATACATTCACGATTTAGAAGATTATATTAAAGATACTCCAGTAAAAATTGCTTCTATTATCGGGCGCTATTATGCAATGGACCGCGACAAACGTTGGGAACGTGTAAAATTAGCTTACGATTTAGTTGTAAATGGCGTTGGAACTCCATCAACAAACGCTGTTGCAAGTGTTTTAGACAGCTACGCAAAAGATGTAACAGATGAGTTTATCGAACCTGTTGTTATTGTTGATGAAAATGCAAAACCTCTTGCTACAATTGTTGAAGGTGATGTTGTAATTTTCTTCAACTTTAGAACAGACAGAGGACGTGAACTTACTGAAGCTCTTTCTCAGCAAGATTTCCACGAGCAAAACATGCATAAACTAAACCTTTATTATGTAACATTGACAAACTACGACGAAACATACCAAAACGTAAAAGTAGTTTACAATAAAGATAATATCACTGAAACGCTTGGTGAGGTTTTAGAAAAAGCAGGCAAAAAACAAATCAGAATTGCTGAAACTGAGAAATATCCTCACGTAACTTTCTTCTTCTCTGGAGGTAGAGAAACTCCTTTTGAAGGTGAATCAAGAATCTTAAGAAACTCTCCAAAAGTAGCAACTTACGATTTACAGCCAGAAATGAGTGCTTACGAATTGGCAGATGCTCTTGTTCCAGAATTGAATAAAGGTGAAGTTGATTTCGTTTGTTTAAACTTCGCAAACGGAGACATGGTTGGACACACTGGAATTATGGAAGCTGCAATTAAAGCTTGTGAAGCGGTTGACGCTTGCGCGAAAAAAGTTATCGACGCTGCTCTTGCTAACGATTACACTACAATTGTAATTGCTGATCACGGAAACTGCGAAACCATGATTAATCCTGACGGTTCTCCAAATACGGCTCACACAACAAACCCAGTGCCGATTATTTTGGTTGACAAACAACTGAAAAGCATTCAAGATGGTGTGTTAGGCGATATCGCTCCAACAATTTTAGAATTAATGGGCGTGCAACAGCCAAATGCAATGACTTGTCATTCATTATTATAGAAATATTTTTTTTTATATAGAAAGAGGCGAATTCTAAGAATTCGCCTCTTTTATTTTTACGCATTTTTTGTCATTTCGACGAAGGAGAAATCACACACGAAACTCGACAAAAATTGGCCATATAGTTTGCGGAATTTCTAGTGCGATTTCTCCTTCGTCGAAATGACAAAATTGTGGTTATTACATTATAAAATAATGATACAACTGTTCAACTCCATAAATCACAAGCCCAATAACACCACCAACTAAAGTCCCATTGATTCTAATATATTGAAGATCTTTCCCGATTTCTAATTCTAATTTTTCTGAAACCTCTTTTCCGTCCCAGCTTTTTACGGTTGACGAAATCAAATCCCCGATTACTTTTTTGTTATTTAAAAGAACCGATAACAAATCGTTTTTAATAAAATTATTGATTTTGTCAATCATTAAAGGATCTTCTTTGATTCCATTTCCGAAACCTTGAATCAAATTGGCAATATTATTTTTTATCGAAGAATCATCACCTTTATTAATATCGTTTGTGATAGATAATTTTACTTCATCCCAAATTCCGTTGATGTAATCTTGAACCTCTTTTTTTCCAACAAAACCCAAAATCATATCATTTATTTTAACTCTCATTTCTTCTGAGTTTTTTATTTTGTCTAGAAAATTATAAACGTATTCGTCAATTTTAAGTCTTACCGTGCTTTCTGGATTTTTTGCTTCGTTTAAAAAATCTTGCAATCCATTAAAAACACCTTCAGTAATACTTTTATCAGCCAATCCGAAACTTAAAAAAGGCGTTGAAGCTTTTACTTTTTTTCGAATTAAATCTTTATTGTTCGTCAATTCGGCACTCATCACTTCCAAAAGATTCGTCAATAACTGATCTTTTACATTTCCTTTTTGTAAAGGTTCTAAAGCCAATGCAACCCAATCGCCAAAATTTATTCCTTCAATTTTTTCTTTAAATTGAACCTGAATAAATTTTCTAACATCTTCATCTTTTATTGTTCTTAAAATACCTGGAACAATGTTCAGAGCAACAACACTGGCAATTTTATCAGCATTTTCTTCATGCGAAAGCCATTCTGAAGCTTTGGTTGCAAAATTAAATTCATCCAGTTTAATTTCTAATTTTTCTCGATCCAGAAATTCTTCAGAAACAAAATTTCCAAGGTTCTCTCCTATTTCATTTTTCTTGGTCGGAATAATGGCTGTGTGCCAAATAGGGATTCCCATCGGATGACGAAAAAGTGCCACAACCGCAAACCAATCGGCAATTCCACCAACCATTGCCGCTTCGCTAAAAGCCTGCAACATCGGAATTTTAAAATAAATAGCAATTAAAAACAATAGCACTGCAATACCCAAAAGTCCTAAAGCATTTTGCTTCATTTTCTTAAGAGCCTTCACTTTAGCAATATCTCGATCTATATTGGTTTCCATAATTATAAGCATTTGTACTACTAATTTATGTCTTTTTTCTGAAACGCTTTAACTCTATTGATTGTTTTGATAGCCACTAATTCACGAATTTTCTTTAAAAATTAATTAATCCATTTGTGTAATAACTTTTTTTAAATTTTTGTTTTGAGAGAATTCGAGAATTCGTGGCTAAAAAATTTAGATAAAATATTGTACTTTTGCGAACTGAAAAATGGAAAAAATATGATTATCCAAAAAACTAGAGAGGAAATCGAATTAATGCGCGAAAGTGCTTTAATCGTATCAAAAACATTAGGAATGATTGCTTCTGAAATCAAAGAAGGAGTAACTACATTATATCTTGACAAATTAGCCGAAGAATTTATTCGTGATCACGGTGCAGTTCCAAGTTTCCTTGGATTGTATGATTTCCCGAATTCGCTTTGCATGAGCCCAAATGCTCAAGTTGTTCATGGTATTCCAAATAATGTTCCTCTTAAAAATGGTGACGTTATTTCGGTTGACTGTGGTGCTTTCAAAAATGGTTTCCACGGAGATCACGCATACAGTTTCGAAATTGGAGAAGTTGCTCCTGAAGTTAAAAAACTTCTACAAGTAACTAAAGAATCTCTTTATGTTGGAATTAGAGAATTTAAAGCAGGAAATCGCGTGGAAGATGTTGGAAACGCGATTCAAAAATATACTGAAGCTCATGGTTATGGTGTAGTCCGTGAATTGGTTGGACACGGTGTTGGACAAAAAATGCACGAAGAACCAGAAATGCCAAACTACGGGAAACGTGGACGTGGAAAGCTTTTTGTTGAAGGAATGGTTGTAGCAATCGAACCAATGATCAACATGGGAACTAGAAATATCAAACAACTAAAAGACGGCTGGACAATTTTGACTGCTGATGGAAAACCTAGTGCGCATTTTGAACACGATGTGGCTTTAATTGATGGAAAACCAGAATTATTATCGACTTTCCAATACATCTATAAAGCTCTAGGAATCGAAAGCAACGAAGAAGATGAATTCAGACAAGTGCCTTTAGTTCTATAACAAAAAACAACCCGAATCTATTCCTGTGAAAAAATTATTTAAACTTGTACTTAATACAATTCCGCGCCCTTTATTAATTCGTTTGAGTTACGTTGCGCGTCCAATTTTAGCATTCTCTTTAAGAGGAGATAAATTTACAGATCCTATTGATGGAAGAAGCTTTAAATCGTTTTTGCCTTACGGATACGGGAAACAACGCAATAATGTACTTTCGCCAAGTACGCTTTCTTTAGAAAGACACCGTTTGCTTTGGTTGTATTTAAACGATCAGACTGATTTTTTTACAGCGCCAAAAAAAGTATTGCATTTTGCTCCGGAACAAGCTTTTTATAAAAGATTTCGCAATCAGAAAAACCTTGATTACACAACAACCGATTTACTTTCGCCTTTGGCCGATGTAAAAGCAGATATCTGTAATTTACCTTTCAAAGACAATGAATATGACGTTATTTTATGCAATCACGTTTTAGAACATATTCCAGATGACACTAAAGCGATGCAGGAATTATACAGAGTTTTAAAACCAGGCGGAATGGCGATCCTTCAGATTCCTCAGGATTTATCTCGTGAAGTTACCTTTGCAGATGATTCAATTACAGATCAAAAAGAACGTGCTAAAATCTTCGGACAATACGATCACGTACGTGTTTACGGACGCGATTATTTCGATAAATTAAGAAGCATTGGTTTTATTGTTATTGAAGAAGATTATACTAATAAAATTGCACCAGAATTGGTTGAAAAATATTGTTTAGCAAAAGGCGAAATTATTCCGCTTTGCTTTAAACAAGAAAACTAATTCTTTTTCACCATAAATAAGTTCATTTAAAGAGTTTTCAAATTATTATTATTTTGAAAACTCTTTATTTTTTGCCCAATTCCCAAATTACAAGCCTAATCAAATCCCTAAATCTTGGAACCTACAAAACCATTTCAATTCTGTTTTGACATCAGTTTGGAAAAAAATCTGAATGTCTATATTCCAACCGCCTACATCGTTGAGAATACTAGCGAAATCAAATATTTAGATAAAAAAGCAAGTCCCAACGTACTTGAAAGTTTCGGGATCGTTTTTGAAAATTTAGATTCTAACACCAAAAGAATTTTAACCGCCTGCGATTCTTTAAAACCTGAATTCATTTTCAAAAAGTTCAGCGCAAAAATCAAATCGGCTAAGACAATTGCTGATCTTCAAAAAGATTCTAAAATTGATTTTGCTATTCGTCAGCATTTAAAATTCAATTTGAGTTCATTTTACGATTTGATTGTAAAAGAGCAATTTCCTTTGTCTCTAAATCTCGGACCAGAAAAAGATTTTTATCGTTCGAGAGTCAATATTTATCCGCTTGATTTTGAACCTCAAATTCAATTTGACAAACATGCTGAAGGAATCACTTACACTCTTTCTTTAAAAGAAAACGAAACCACTTTTGCTCCAATGGATATCAAAGCTGAAATTCTTTTGGATGAACCCGGCTGGCTGATTATCAATAAAAAATTAGGACAGTTAAAAGAATTAAACTCTAAAAAGCTAATGCCTTTTTTAAAGAAAAAATCAATTGAAATCCCTTCAAAATTAGTTGATGATTACTTTAAAAGTTTTATTCCGCAAATAGCGAAAAAAATTGATATTGAAGCAACTGGTTTTGAAATTGAACTCCGAGATAAAATCATTTCTTGCACGATTCAGCCAATTCATGATTTCTTTAAAAACTGCTATTATCTCAATCTTTATTTTGATTATAACGGATATTCATTTGATGCAAGCAAAACCAAAAAAACACATTCTTTTGTCGATTTCAGTGTTGCCAATGAACCTAAAATAATTCAGTTTAAAAGAAATTCTGAAGAAAGTTTTTTTATCGAAAAATTAAATGAAATTGGTTTAACCAAAATCAAAAACGAACTATTTGGATTACATTCAGAAGCAGAAAATAAAGATCCGTATGTCAATATTCAACTAATTATTGACAATAAAGAAAAGCTGAAAAGTTTAGGTTTTACTGTCGAAAATCTGAAATTAGAAAGCAGAGAGATTGTTACAGAAAGTTATACCATTTCTGCATCAAAAGAAACAACTGGAGATTGGTTTGACATTAAAATAATTATTACCGTTGGAAATTATAAAATCAATTTCAGCGAAATTATTCCAAATATAAAAAGCAAAGAAAGACTTTTTGCGTTGCCTGACGGAAACTATTTCTTGATTCCTTTAGAATGGTTTAGCAAATATGGTTCTTTGGCAAAATTAGCCAAAACAGAAAATGGCGTTTTACTTTTACGAAAAAGCAATTTTACCGCTTTAGACGGAATTTCAGAAATTGATAATGATTTAGATCAGATTCATCAAGCTGAATTTACAGCTTCAGACTTAATAAAAGCAACTTTAAGGCCTTATCAAATTGATGGTGTAAAATGGCTTTTAGGGCATTTTAATTCCAATATGGGTGCTTGTTTGGCTGACGATATGGGACTTGGAAAGACGCTGCAAACTTTGTCTGTTTTAGTTTCGGTGCAAGAACAATTAGGCTTTACAACCAAAACCACTAATTTTGATTTGTTTGCCAACGAAACCACTATCGAAAGAGAACCACTTAAAGCTTTGATCGTTCTACCTTCTTCATTGGTTTTTAACTGGTTTAATGAAGCTGGAAAGTTTACGCCTCACTTTTCGAAAATGCAATATGTTGGAAATGACAGAAAATCATTAGCAAGCAGAATCAATTCAACCGATTTGATTTTTACAAGTTACAGCATCATTCATCGCGATATTTCAATTTTAGAAAAATACGATTTCCGTTATTTGATTTTGGACGAAAGTCAATACATCAAAAACAAAAATTCTAAGATTTTTAAAGCTATAAATAAAATCAGCACAGGACATAAAATTGCATTGAGTGGAACTCCGATCGAAAATTCGCTTGACGATTTATGGTCACAAATGCAGTTTATCAATCCAGAGATTTTGGGCAGTTATGCTTTCTTTATGGAAAATTTCAAAAATCCGATTGAGAAAAAACAGAATGAAGAGGTTTTAGCAGAATTAAAAAACTTGATTCATCCTTATATTTTGCGACGAACTAAAGAACAAGTTTTAAAAGATTTACCAGAATTAACAGAGCAGATTTATTACTGTGACATGGATCCTGAGCAGGAAAAATTATACGAAAAAGAAAAATCTAAAGCTCGAAATTTCCTTCTTAAAACCGATGGATCTCCTGACAAAATTAGCATTATCAATACTTTGATGAAACTGCGTCAGTTAAGTAATCACCCTAAAATGGTCGATGCAGATTCAGAAATTGATTCTGGAAAATATATTGCGGTTACGAACTATTTGGAAAGTTTAGTAAAAGGAAAACAGAAAGCGATTATTTTCAGTTCGTTTGTTACCAATTTAAGTTTTTATACCGATTGGTGTAAAGAAAATAAAATTGAATTCTGCGAAATTACAGGTGAAACGCCTGCAGACAAAAGAGAACAGCAAGTAAAATTATTCCAGGAAAAAGAAAATCCGTTGTTATTCTTTATTTCACTAAAAGCTGGTGGAGTTGGTCTGAATATTACGAAAGCTTCTTATGTATTATTCTTGGATCCGTGGTGGAATCCTTTTGCAGAAAAACAAGGAGTTGGTCGAGCGCATAGAATTGGGCAATTGAATAAAGTAAATGTGATTCGTTTTATCTCTAAAAACACAGTTGAGGAAAAAATCATCAAACTGCAGGAAAACAAAAAACTATTATCTGATTCCCTTTTAGAAGAAAGTTATATTAATGATGAAATTGAAGGTAACTTAGAATATATTTTGGGTAATTAATAGTTAAATCCAATAGATTGGCATCTTTTTCGTTATATAAAATTGTTATATTTACAATCTTACAACGAAATAAGATGCCAAAATTCTTCTATACAAGCTTGATTTTTCTTTTTATTTTCACTTTAGCGAAAGCTCAAGAAAAAGAAATCGATCCTCCTTATAATATTAAAACCGTCTCTTTTATTCAGAATGGCAGTAATGTTCCACCTATTTTCGAATTAGGTTCTGCATTTACATTTCAATTTGATGATTTGTTTGGCAATGAAGCTAATTATTATTTTGAAGTTATTCATTGCGATTACAATTGGTATCCAACAGATATTCCTAAAACCGATTATATTTTTGGAATGGACAATCAGAGAATTACAGATTTTTCAAATTCGTTTAATACACTTCAGGTTTATACGCATTACAGACTTTCTTTCCCTAATCAGTTTACACAGCTATTGAAACTTTCGGGAAATTATATGCTACGAATTCTGAACGATGATAAAGAAGTTCTTTTCTCAAGAAAATTCATTTTGTTTGAAAATCATTGTACTGTTGGAGCTCAAGTAAAAAGAAGCCGCAACCTCAGCAATATTGACTATAAACAAAATCTTGATATTGCAATTTTGTCAAATGATATTGTTTTCCAGACACCATTGCAGAATGTAAAAGTTCTTTTATTGCAAAATGGAAACTTTCATACTGAGATAAAAAATATTGTTCCTCAATATACCATTGGTAATCAGCTTATTTATAAATATGACAAAGAAACCCAATTTTGGGGCGGAAATGAGTATTTGTATTTTGAAAATAAAGACATTCGCGCGGCAAATAATAATGTTGCTAAAGTAGGTTCTAACGGCGATATTTATAACGCTCATTTATACACTAACGCAGCAAGAGGAAATCAGATTTACACCAATTATGAAGATGTAAATGGGAATTTTGTTGTGAAGAATATCAATGGTTCTAACAATGATATTGAAGCCGATTATGCTTGGGTATATTTTACACTTTCGGCACCTGCTTTTAGATTGAATAAAGACATTTATATTACTGGAATGTTCAATAATTACAGTCTTACGCCAGAATATAAAATGGATTACAACACTGATAAAGGCGTTTTCGAAAAAGCCATTATGATCAAGCAGGGTTTTACCAATTTTCAATATACAGTAGCTGATAAAAAAGGAGTCATTGATAATGAAAATGCTATTGATGGAAACTTTTATCAGACTGAAAATGAGTACACGATTTTGGTCTATTACAAAGAGGCAACCGATCGTTATCAGCGTGTAATTGGAAAAGGAAATGCAAACTCTATCAATATAGTCAACTAAAACAAATGTTAAGGTTCTAGTTTAACTAATTTTTTTTCGTAACTTTGCCACTATAACACTCACATATATACGGCGTTAGTATGGTTTCTCAAATTACACGAGGCATAAAAATATCTGTTTTGACTAGTTTTGAAGGTACATACTTCAAAAACTACAAGATTCATTTTGCTTTTAGCTACGTAGTTACCATTGAAAATCATAGTAAAGATTCTGTACAATTAACTTCACGTCACTGGGAAATTTTTGATTCTTTAAACGACTTAGAAGTTGTAGATGGCGAAGGTGTAATTGGTAAAAAACCAGTTTTAAAACCTGGCGAAAATCACACTTACAGTTCTGGCTGTTTATTATCGTCTCCTTATGGCGCTATGAAAGGTCATTTTAATATGATCAATTTTACTACAACAAAAACATTCAAAGTTATCGTTCCTACTTTTAGAATGTGTGCTCCTTTTGCTTTAAATTAAGATATAATTTAAAGCGATTGCTTTTATCGTTATCTTAATCATAAAATTGTCAATTTATTAATTTATCCTTTGTACTTTTGTGCAGCGTTAGATTATTCGTAACAAAACAAATCGTCTAACTTTAAATTGTCTAATTCACAAATTTTAAATAACATGCTTAAAGGATTTTTCCATGTACCAAAAGCGGTAAACGAGCCTGTAAAAAGCTACGCACCAAACTCTCCAGAAAAAGCAGCTGTTCAGGCGGCTTACACAACAATGTGGAATTCTCAAATTGACGTTCCTTTGCATATAGGAAGCGAAGAAATCAGAACTGGAAACACAAGAAACATTACAGCTCCACACGACCACAAACACGTTGTTGGAAAATATCATTTAGCTGAAAAACAACATATTGAAAAAGCAATCGCTAATGCACTTGAATCAAGAAAAGCATGGGCAAATATGGCATGGGAACAACGTGCTGCTATTTTCTTAAAAGCTGCTGAACTTATCGCAGGACCATACAGAGCTCGCATCAACGCTGCAACAATGATTGGTCAATCTAAAAATATTCACCAAGCAGAAATCGATGCTTCTTGTGAATTAATCGACTTCTTACGCTATAATGTTGAGTTTATGACTCAAATCTACAACGATCAGCCAAAATCAGATTCTTCTGTTTGGAATCGTGTAGAATACAGACCATTAGAAGGTTTTGTTTATGCTATTACTCCATTCAACTTTACTGCAATCGCTGCAAACCTTCCTGCAAGTGCTGCTATGATGGGTAACGTTGTGGTTTGGAAACCAAGTGATAGCCAAGTATTTTCTACAAAAATTATTTTAGATGTTTTCAAAGAAGCTGGAGTTCCTGACGGAGTTATAAACGTAGTTTTTGGAGATGCTTTAATGATTACTGATACTGTTTTAGCAAGCCGTGATTTTGCTGGTATTCACTTTACAGGATCAACTCACGTATTTAAAGATATTTGGGCTAAAATTGGTGCAAACATCCACAATTACAAAACATATCCAAGAATCGTTGGTGAAACTGGAGGTAAAGATTTTATCATTGCTCACCCAAGCGCAAATGTAAAACAAGTTGTTACAGGAATTACTCGTGGAGCTTTTGAATTCCAAGGACAAAAATGTTCTGCAGCATCTAGAGCTTATATTCCACAAAGTTTATGGCCAGCTGTTAAAGAGCAATTAATTGCTGATGTAAAATCTATGAAAATGGGTTCTCCAGAAGATTTCGGAAACTTCATTACAGCAGTTATCCACGAAGGTTCTTTTGACAAACTAGCTAGTTATATTGACCAAGCTAAAAAAGATGCTGACGCAGAAATCATCGTTGGAGGAAATTACGATAAATCGGTTGGATACTTTGTTGAACCAACAGTTATTGTAACTACAAATCCAAAATATACTACAATGGAAACTGAGTTATTTGGACCAGTTATCACTATTTATGTTTATGAAGATGCTAAATGGGAAGAAACTCTTGAATTAGTAGATACTACTTCTGAGTACGCTTTAACAGGAGCTGTATTTAGCCAAGATCGTTACGCTATTGAAGTGGCTACAACTAAATTACAAAACTCTGCTGGTAACTTCTACATCAATGATAAACCAACTGGAGCTGTTGTAGGAATGCAACCATTTGGTGGAGCAAGAGCTTCTGGAACTAACGATAAAGCAGGTTCTGCATTAAACTTATTACGTTGGGCTTCTCCAAGAACTATCAAAGAAACTTTTGTAACTCCAGAAGATTACAGATACCCTTTCTTAGGATAATCTGATTTTAGAGTTCAGATTTTAGATTATAAAAATGCGTGTAATTTCTATATTACACGCATTTGTTTTTTATAAAAAAATTACTTCGCCAGAATGCAGATCATAATAAGCACCTATTATTTTGATTTCGCCTTTATCTTCCATTTCTTTCAAAATAGGACTTCTAGATTTTATATCTGTAATTGTCTGTAAAACATTATTTTTTGCAACATATTCTACAAAATCATCGTTCTTGACAGTTTTATCGCCAGCAAAATCTTGAGATTTAGCAATAGCTGGTTTTATTTTAGAAAGCATAGCTGTTATATTTCCCAATTTCACATCATCAATTGCAGACTTAATAGCTCCGCATGATTCATGTCCTAAAACCAAAATTAGTTTTGCTCCAGAAACTTTACAGCCAAATTCCATACTGCCTAATAAATCCTCATTTACAAAGTTCCCTGCAACTCTTCCAACAAAAAGATCGCCGATTCCCTTATCAAAAACATCTTCAACTGGAATTCTACTGTCAAGGCACGAAAGGATAACAGCTTTTGGATATTGACCTTCTGAAGCATCACGTACTAAAGCTGAATGATCTCTTAAGGTTAGATCATTATTCATATACCGCTTGTTTCCATCTTTCAAACTTTTTATTACCAAATCTGGAGTCAAAGCTTTCTGCTGTTCAGCAGTTAAAACTTTCTCTTTTAGAGGAACTAATTTCGAAATCTTGTCCAAAGATTTGTTCTCAGATTCATTTTTATCTGATTTTTTTTCGCAGGAAACTGCTAATACCAATAAAGGTAGCAACATAAAAATTACTTTTTTCATTTGAGATAATTTTAAAGTTATGAAAAAACACTTAAAACATAAACCATTACAAATAAGAACCTTAAAATATTTTATCGAAGTAAAAACTTACACTAAAGTATAAAAATATCTACACTTACAGGTGTTATTTTCTATTATATTTTTTGTAATATTTTTCTTATTTATTTAGAAATCAGCACTTTAAAAACTCTAATTGTCTTATTTTAATACTTTAAAAACTTATTGTTCCTATCAAAAAAAACTCATCAGCATAAATTTGCTTCATCATTAAGCAACATTAAAAAGATTTAATAAATTAATAGCATAAGTATGAGAAATTTAAACAATGTTCCTAAAGTTATTATGGAATCAAAAAGCATTGGACATCCCATTAATTATAAATGGACAAAAAAGAAAATAAATAAACTTCTAGATCCCATTGAAGGGAATGAAGAGCTTGAAAATACTTTAATGCATATCAACCACAAAGGCTCAATTGGATTGACTGCTGCATTATTAGAATGGGTTTACTGGCGTTTTACAGGTTACAGTCAAGCAACAAATGATACGCAAAAACGAATTGAAGCTCTTTGGTGTTCTGTAAATAACCATGAACAAACAAATCCATTATTATTTGATACCGATTTTGAAGTTCCCGCAAATGGTTCTGTCAATGGTGCATTATGGATTGCATTAATGAACGTGACCATGATTGATGCAAGATATAGAAGAGGTTCTTACTTTTTACAAAATGATCTTGTTGGATTAATATTGCTGGCACGTCACATTGCTCCAAAAAAGAAAAAATTTGACAATTGGTTGGGTCAGACAATTATCAACTTAATTCATACACATCCAAATCCATATCAAAATAATGAATTAGATGAAAGCGATGAAAAAATATATGATTCTTCAAACGAACCTTTAATTTCTAGAGAATACTTCTTTGATACAGCATTCGAATATTCTCCTGAAGCATCAGAAAATGCTATTCATAGTTTCATCGACAATTTAGATCATAAAGCAAATTCATTCCTGAATTTTTCAAAGAAAGCTTCATAATTTAAAACGTTAATGTTAATTCAAAAAATAACCCGATTTAGAATCTCTAATCGGGTTATTTGCTTTTATATAAAATATTATGGCTTGAATTTTAAAGGAAGATGAACCACTTTTTTAGTTTCAAAAAATTCATCTTCAAATATTTCAGACAAATCATATAAAGTGGCATTTGGAAAATCTTTTAATTCTTCAGCTAAATCTCCACCTTTTAAATAAAGAATTCCATTTTTTAAAGTGTGTTTGTGCTGTTTCTTAATTTTATCTTTAATCCAAGAAACGAAATCAGGCATATTGGTTACAGCACGGCTTACTATAAAATCGAAATCACCTTTTACCAATTCAGCACGTTTTTGTTCTGCTTTTACGTTTTTCAATTCTAATGCATCTGCAACACCTTGCACTACTCTTATTTTTTTAGCAATAACATCAATTAGGTAAAAACGAGTTTCAGGAAAAAGAATCGCTAACGGAATTCCTGGAAAGCCTCCTCCTGTTCCAACATCCAGAACAGTCGCTCCAGGTTCGAACTTCATGATTTTAGCAATTCCTAACGAATGCAAAATGTGTTTTGTATACAAAGAATCAATGTCTTTTCTAGAAATCACATTGATTTTTTCATTCCAATCGTGGTACAAAAAGTCTAATTTTTGAAATTGTTCGATTTGAAGATCGGTCAAATTGGGAAAATATTTCAATATCTCATCCATTGCTGTAAATTTTTAACAAAAGTACTACTTTACGATTGAAATATTTAACTCAATTTTGCAAATTGAGAATTTATAATAATTACCTTTGAAAACTATTTAAATCAATTATGAATAACGACGCACCTATTTTTGCAAGGCAAGACAATCTGAAGTTTTTCAGAACGCTTAACTCTCGCGTAAACAATTATTTCAAAGAAAATAATATTAAAAAGACCGGGAATTGGCAGTTACATTTAAAAGCTGTTATTCTATTTGCTGTTTTTTTAACGCCCTACTTTTTAATCCTTACGCTTGACATGCCTTTTTGGGTAATGTTGCTTTTATCAATCGTAATCGGAATTGGAATGGCCGGTGTGGGAATGAATGTAATGCATGACGGAAACCACGGATCATATTCTACTAAAAACTGGATCAATAAATTCATGGGTGGAACCATTTATGTTTTGGCAGGAAATGTATACAACTGGCAAGTGCAGCATAATGTTTTGCATCATACCTATACGAATATTCCTGGTCACGACGAAGATCTAGATGCAGGAAGAATTATCCGTTTTACAGAACATGCAGAATGGCATAGTTTTCACCGTTTTCAGCATTACTACTCTGTTTTCTTGTATGGTTTATTGACTTTCAATTGGGCTATTACTACTGATTTTAAGCAGATGAGAAATTATCTGAAAAGAAAATTATCTTACGGTGAACCAAAAAGTCCGAAAATTCTTTGGACAACTCTTATTATTACTAAAGTTATCTATATTTCTATTTGGATCGTTTTACCAATGTTAATTGGAATTACTTGGTGGAAAGTGCTTCTTGGATTTTTTGTAATGCATTATACTGCAGGACTAATCTTAAGTATCGTATTTCAATTGGCTCACGTTGTAGATCATACTACAAATCCTTCTCCAAATGAATTAGGAGAAATGGACAATACTTGGGCTGTTCACCAATTGTACACTACAACTAATTTTGCACCAAAAAATGCAATCGTAAATTGGTACACTGGTGGATTAAATCATCAAATCGAACATCATATTTTTCCTAATATCAGTCATATTCATTACGGTAAAATTGCGAAAATTGTAAAAGAAACTGCAAAAGAATGCAATTTGCCATATTACGAATACAAAACAATGGGAAGTGCTATTGTAGCTCACTTTAAGCATTTACGAGATTTGGGTATGAAGCCAGAATTATCAGTTTAAAAACTAAAAAAAATCTATTAATAATTAACCTTCCTTAATTAACAGCAAATTAAGGACATTCAAAAATTTTATAATGAATCATATTCTTTCGGACAGAATCAACAATCTTGCTACTTCACAGACATTAGCAATGGCTGCATTAGCACGCGAATTAAAAGCACAAGGAAAAGACATTATCAGTTTAAGTTTAGGTGAGCCAGATTTCAATACACCAGACTTCATTAAAGAAGCTGCAAAAAAAGCGATCGACGACAACTATAGTACATATTCTCCTGTTGATGGATACCAAGATTTAAAAGAAGCTATCTGCAGAAAATTCAAAAGAGACAATGATTTAGAGTACAAACCATCTCAAATCGTAGTTTCTACAGGAGCAAAACAATCTCTATACAACATTGCTCAGGTAATGTTAAACGACGGTGACGAGGTAATTTTACCAGCACCTTACTGGGTTTCTTATTTCGAAATCGTAAAACTTTCTGGTGGAGTTCCTGTTGAAGTTCCAACTTCTGTAGAAACAGATTTCAAAATTACACCAGAACAATTAGAAGCTGCAATCACACCAAAAACAAAAATGATGTGGTTTTCTTCTCCTTGCAATCCATCTGGATCTGTTTACAGCAGAGAAGAATTAACAGCTTTAGCTAAAGTTTTAGAAAAACACCCAAATATTTACGTAGTTGCAGATGAAATTTATGAGCACATCAATTTCTCTGGAACTTTCTGCAGTATTGGTTCTATCCCAGGAATGTTAGAAAAAACAATTACTGTAAACGGAGTTGCAAAAGCATTCGCAATGACAGGATACAGAATTGGTTATATCGGAGCTCCGGAATTCATCGCAAAAGCGTGTACAAAAATTCAAGGACAAGTAACATCTGGTGCAAATTCTGTTGCACAAAGAGCTACAATTACAGCTGTAGATGCAGATCCAAGCGTATTAAACGAAATGGTTCAAGCTTTCCACGGACGTAGAGATTTAGTTGTTGGATTATTAAAAGAAATTCCAGGAGTAAAAATCAACGTTCCAGAAGGAGCTTTCTACGTATTCCCAGACGTTTCTTCTTTCTTCGGAAAAACTTTAAAAGGACACGAAATTAAAGATGCAAACGACGTTTCTATGTACCTTTTAGCAGAAGCAAACGTTGCAACAGTAACTGGAGACGCTTTCGGAAATCCAAACTGTATTCGTTTCTCTTACGCAACAAGCAACGATATCTTAAAAGAAGCATTACGCAGAATCAAAGAAGCTTTGACTGCATAATAATATACTAAGTTTTATTAAAACGGCTTAAGGTTCAAAAGTTTCATCACTTTTATACTTTAAGCTGTTTTTTTATGCTTTTAGGCGTGTCCCTCCGGGTCGGGCTATCCGCTACAGGTCCTCGCACTTCCTTCGTCAGGCTGTGGGCTTTCCACTTCTATCCCTCACGCAAACCGTAAACGAGAAAATTTCGTTTTCAAAAGAAAACAATATCTGGTTCAATTGCCTCCAGCTTCAGCTGGAGGTTATAATTAAACTTCTATATAGACTTTAGCCAAACTATGCATTCGGCTAAAGCCACTAACTTGATTCACTTCCTCCAGCTAAAGCTGGAGGCAATTGAACAAAAATATAAGTTTCAAAATTCCCATTCTACAATATTATAAAACCTCGAGTGTAATCCTGTAAAGCAAAGCCTCTTATAAATTGCAAACTTTGTAACATATTAATTTCAAAAATTATATGTCATGATACATGCAGAAGAAACCACAACAGAAACAATTAAAACCTTAGAAGGATTAATTTCAATTCTTGAAGATGGAAAACTAGGATATACAGATGCGGCAGAACATGTAGAAAATCCAGCCATGAAAACCGATTTCCTTGAATATGCCCGCGAACGTGCTTTATTTATTGTAGAGCTACAAAATCAAATCAACAAACTAGGAAAATCCACAGATACTTCTGGCGGAGGACCACTTGGAGCTTTACACCGAGCTTGGATCGATATTAAATCCGCCTTTACAGGAGGTGATACAGAAGCAATTATAAACGCTTGTATTACGGGTGAAGAAGCTGCTATTGAAAAATACAAAAAAGCACTCGAAGAAAATCATCTGGAACACGATCAGATTTACGTCGTTTCAAAACAATTAAACAGTATTCAAAATACTTTATCACAAATAAAAATGAGAGCAAACTAATCGATTCATGCTTTTTTTTTGAGAACTGCTCGGTCTTCGGATCGGGTGGTTTTTTATTTTTATATACATAACATTGAATAAACAGATTAATTCAGTATTAAAAATTAAACCAATTCATTCCATATTGCGTTAACAATTTCAAAAAAATCGCTTTAGCACTAGCAAACTCAAATAATTTATTAGACCTTTGCACACTTTTTTTCGTGAATACCACAAAAGGCTAAAGTTTTAGAAATGAAGAAGAAAATAGAAATATTAGCTCCAGCAAGAGATTTAATCGGCGGAATGGCAGCTATTAACAGCGGTGCAGATGCTGTATATATTGGTGCGCCACAATTTGGAGCACGTTCAAATGCCAACAACTCTATTGAAGATGTTGCTGCATTAGTAAAATATGCACACTTATTTAATGCTCAGGTTTTTGTGGTGATGAATACCATTTTATACGACAACGAATTAGAAACGTGTCGCGCAATGATTTGGGAATTATATGATATTGGTGTCGATGCTTTGATCATTCAAGATATGGCGATTATGGAAATGGACTTGCCTCCTATCGTACTTCACGCCAGCACTCAAGCCAACAACCGTGATGCCGACAAAATTAAATTCCTTAAAGATGCTGGTATCAAACGTGTCGTTTTAGCACGTGAATTGAACTTACATCAAATTAAAACGATATACGATCACGCTGATGTTGAGTTAGAATTCTTCGTAACTGGTGCATTATGTGTATCATTCAGCGGAAATTGTTATATGAGTGTGGCAAACGGAGAACGTAGTGCCAATCGTGGTTCTTGCGCTCAAAACTGCCGTTTACCTTATAACTTAATCGACGGAAACGGAGATACTTTAATCAGAAACAGTCACTTGCTTTCTATTAAAGATTTAGACGTTTCAGATCAGATCCCCAATTTGATTGAAGCTGGAATTGTTTCTTTCAAAATCGAAGGAAGATTAAAAGATGTTGCTTACGTTAAAAACAATGTGTCTTATTTACGTCAAAAATTAGACAGTTATTTAGAAGGAAGCGATAAGTACACAAAAGCTTCTTCTGGAAAATGTACATATACTTTCGACTCTACTTTAAGCAGAACGTTCAATCGTGGTTATACTGATTATTTCGTAAACGAAAGACACAGCTCTATTGGTTCTTGGGAAAGCCCAAAATCTAAAGGGCAATATATTGGTAAATTAATTCGAACTATTGGAGATGCTTACGAAATCGAAAACGGTGAATTATTAAACAACGGTGACGGACTTTGTTTCATCAACGAAAATAACGAAGCTGACGGAATCTACGTAAACAAAGCTGAAAACGGAAAAGTGTATCCAAACGTTTTAAAAGAAATCAAAGACGGAACTTTCATCTATAGAAACAACGACGCTGCTTTCATTAAAATTGTTGAAAGAGAAGACAGTGCGATCCGTAAAATAGGAACTACTTTATTGCTTACCGAAAATGAAAACGGTTTTGAATTAATCGCAACCGATGAAGATGGAAACGTAAGTACAGTAAAATTAGAGCATCCGAAAGAAAAAACGAAAACAGGCGAATCGATCGAAGAAAACATTAAAGTCCAATTGGCAAAAACAGGTTTTACACCTTACAGCGCCAATGAAATCAATGTAATGTTCTCTGAAAACTGGTTCCTTCCTATTTCAAAAATCAATGAAATGAGAAGAAATGTTTTTGAACAATTATCTGAAATTCGTTTGGCAAATTACGTTCGTGAAGAACACCAATTGGTAAAAACGTCACATCCATATCCAGAAACCAAATTGGATTTCATGTATAACGTTTCGAACAAAACAGCTCGTAAATTCTACGAACGCCACGGTGTTACCGAAATCGAAAAAGCATTCGAATTACAATGGGATCCAGGAAAATCTCGTGTAATGACAACCAAATATTGCATTAAATACGAATTGAAAAAATGCCCAATACACCAAAAAGATATTGTAGGTGTTAAAGTAAAAGAACCATTAGTATTGAAACAAGGTGAACTTGAATACAAACTAAAATTCAACTGTAAACCCTGCGAAATGGAAATCTGGGAAAAAGATGCAGAATTTGAAATTGAAGAAGATCATTTTCATTAAAAAAGTTTAACCGCAACGTTTTTTAACCGCAAAGAGCGCAAAGAATTACGCAAGGTTCGCAAAGATTTTAAAATTAATCTTTGCGAACCTTTTTTTATCCTGTTATTTCTCCAATCTTGTCATTTCGACGAAGGAGAAATCTCCACGAGTAACTCCGCTCCAATAAACCAATCTTTGTAGAGCCACTTGTGGAGATTTCTCCTTCGTCGAAATGACAAACTGTGTGGTTACTTTGTCTTAAAACTAAAATCTAGTACAAAATTAAATCTGCTCGATCTGCAAAATCTGCGTGAGAAATTCTTTGCGCTCTTTTTTAACTTAAAAACAAAAAACTTGCATTCTTCGCGTAATTCTTTGCGAACTTTGCGGTTAAAAAAACCTTTTTCCCTACTTTTACTACTCAAACAATACACTACTCCAAAATGAAAATACTACTCCTAGGTTCAGGCGAATTAGGCAAAGAATTTGTCATTGCCGCACAAAGAATCGGACAAACCATAATTGCAGTTGATAGTTACGAAAATGCACCAGCCATGCAGGTTGCTCACGGTTTTGAAGTCATCAATATGCTCGACGGTGAAGCACTTGACCGAATAGTAGCGAAACATAAACCAGATTTTATAGTTCCAGAAATAGAAGCCATTCGCACCGAACGTTTTTACGATTACGAAAAACAAGGAATTACTGTTGTTCCTTCAGCGAAAGCGGCAAACTTTACAATGAATCGTAAAGCCATTCGTGATTTAGCCTCGAAAGAACTCGGACTAAAAACAGCCAAATATCAATACGCAACTTCAGCAGAAGAACTTCAAAAAGCCGTTCAAGAAGTTGGAATTCCGTGTGTGGTAAAACCTTTAATGTCTTCGTCTGGAAAAGGACAATCAACAATCAAAACAGAAAGTGATATCGAAAAAGCTTGGCAATATGCCGTTGCTGGTTCGCGTGGCGATGTTATTGAAGTGATTGTAGAAGCTTTTGTCAATTTCCATTCAGAAATTACACTTTTAACGATTACTCAAAATGATAATCCAACTTTGTTCTGTGCACCAATCGGTCACAGACAAGAAAGAGGCGATTATCAGGAAAGCTGGCAGCCGGCTTTGGTTTCAGAAAAAGATTTGTATGAAGCTCAGGATATGGCTGAAAAAATTACGGAAGCACTTGGCGGAGCTGGCCTTTTTGGTGTTGAATTTTTCCTGACCAATGAAGGCGTTTATTTTTCTGAACTTTCTCCGCGTCCGCACGATACTGGAATGGTAACTTTAGCAGGAACACAGAATTTCAACGAATTCGAATTGCATTTGAGAGCAATTTTAAGTCTTCCGATTTTTGAAATTACTTTAGAAAAAGCCGGAGCAAGCGCCGTAATTTTAGCATCAGAAGATTCAACTAATCCAACTTTTAGCGGAATCGAAAAAGTAGCCGCTTTACCCAAAACCGATTTCAGAATTTTCGGCAAACCTACTTCAAGACCTTACCGAAGAATGGGTGTCGTTTTAAGTCATGATACGCTTTCAACCCCAATTAATGAAGTAACAGAACGCGCCAAAGAAACGGCAAAATTAATAACTGTAAATTCTTAACTATGAAAAATATACTTTTAGCGACTTTTCTTTTTATTGGAATCGCCGTACAAGCACAAAGCAAAAAGAAATTTGATAAACCAACAGTTGTTGAAGCTTCATGCGGAGAATGTCAATTTGGTATGAAAGGCAAAAGCTGTGATCTAGCCGTTCGCATTGATGGAAAAAGCTATTTTGTAGATGGAACTACAATTCACGATCACGGTGATGCACACTCAGAAAAAGGCTTTTGTAACGCAATCAGTAAAGCTTTAGTTACAGGAGAAATTAAAGGAGACCGATTTAAAGCAACTTCATTTACCTTAATTGACGATAAAAAATAATGGCATTAATTCTCGAAAACATTGCCAAACACGTTTCTCTTACACCAGAAGAACAGGCGCTTTTTTTATCTAAACTGGAAACCAACACTTACAAAGCTAAAACGCTTTTATTAAACGCTGGCGAAGTCTGCAAACATTCCTATTTTGTAAACTCAGGAATTTTAAGAAGTTTCAATATCAACGATAATATTGTCGAACATGTTCTTTCTTTTGCCTGCGAAGGATGGTGGATGAGCGATATGTACAGCTTTTTTTCTCAAAAACCAGGACAGCTTTTTATTGAAGTTCTAGAAGAAGCCGAAGTGGTTTCGTTATCGAAAGAAAATCAAGAACAATTGTATCTTGAAATTCCAAAACTGGAACGTTTTTTCAGAATATTGATTGAAAATTCATTAGTTGCGAATCAACAAAGATTAATGGATAACTTGAGTTTACCTGCAGAAGAGCGCTTTGAAAAATTCACTAAAAAATATGGAACATTAGTTCACAAAGTTCCTCAAAAACAAATTGCTTCTTTCATTGGTGTAACACCCGAATTCTTCAGCAAAATGAAAGCCCGTCTTTTGAAAAAGTAAAGTTTTCCGCCACGAATTCACGAATTATTTTTTTATAATCTTTGAGAATAAAAATTCGTGAATTCGTGGCGGAAAAAAAATTAAAATTGCTCAACCTCCGTAGAATGTTTCATTGCGGTTATTGCTGATTTTCCTAACATCACCGTATTTTGAACGGCGTCGAAATAAGAAGTTCCAACAAAAGCTTGGTGTTTCACTGCTCTGAATCCAGTTTTTTGTAAAGAGAATTCTCTTTCCTGCAATTCAGAATAGCCTGCCATTCCGCGTTCTTTGTATGCTTTAGACAATTCGAACATACTCGTATTCAAAGCATGGAATCCTGCCAAAGTGATGAATTGGAAACTATATCCCATTGCAGCTAAATCTTCTCTAAATGTTTCCATTTCGGCAACCGTTAATTTTGCTGCCCAATTGAATGACGGAGAACAATTGTACGCCAGCATTTTGTCTGGGAATTCTTTTTTCATTGCTTTAGCAAATTTTCTAGCATAATCTAAATCCGGATTACTGGTTTCCATCCAGATTAAATCGGCATAAGGCGCGTAGCTTAAACCTCTTGCAATTCCCTGCTCGATTCCATTGTTTACATAGAAGAAACCTTCAGCAGTTTTTTCTCCCGTTAAGAATTTACGATCTCTTGGATCTGCATCGCTCGTTAATAGATTTGCCGCATCAGCATCTGTTCGGGCAACAATCAAAGTTGGAACTCCCATAACATCTGACGCCAAACGAGCGGCAATTAATTTATTAATCGCTTCTTGTGTCGGTACCAAAACTTTTCCGCCCAGATGTCCGCATTTTTTAGCAGAACTCAATTGATCTTCAAAATGAACCCCAGAAGCTCCAGCTTCAATCATAGATTTCATTAATTCGAAAGCATTTAGGTTTCCACCAAAACCTGCTTCGGCGTCGGCTACAATTGGTACTAAATAATCTTTTCTATCTTCAATATTGTTTACCGTCTGAATCTGATCAGCACGCAATAAAGCATTGTTGATCTTTTTTACCACCATTGGAACGCTGTTTACAGGATACAGTGATTGATCCGGGTACATTTCGCCCGCCAGATTCGCATCCGCAGCAACTTGCCATCCGCTCAAATAAATCGCTTCTAAACCAGCATCAACTTCCTGAATCGCCTGATTTCCAGTTAAAGCTCCCAAACCCGCTACATAATCCTGAGTTTTTAACTTTCTCCATAATTTCTCAGCTCCTATTTTTGCAATAGAATGCTCAATTTGATATGATCCTTGAAGCGTCACTACTTCGCTTGCAGTATAAGGACGTTCAACTCCCTTCCATCTTGGATTCGTGATCCAATCGTTAATCAATTCCTGAATTCTGTTTTCTGTTGTTTTCATAAATAGTTTAAGTTAAAGTGGTTAGTGTTTTAGTGTTCAGTCGAAGTTTTTAGTATTCAGTTTTAACTGGACTTATTTTTTTAAACACATAGAAACATAGTTGTCCTTTGTGGTTAAAGGCGTTTCACTAGTTTCAATACACATAGCTATGTGTGAAAAACTAGTTTTTTTCTTTTATCTTTTATTTAAAATCTAAATCTATGTTTCTATGTGTTTAAATAATTTAAAACTGAATTTTATCTGCTTGATCTGCTAAATCTGCGTGAAAAAATTATTCGCTCGCAGATTTGGCAGATACTGCAAATTTTTAATTTCCAATTTTTAATTACTATAGGTATTTGTAACACGGAATCGTCAAGAAATCAACGAAATCTGGATTTACAACTAATCTTTCCAATACTTTTTCAGCTAATGGAAATTGCTGTTCTTCGTGTTTATCTTCTCCTAATTCTGTTTTGATTTTCTGAAATTCATCCAAAGCCAATTCATGATAATACGCCAGATCTAATTTTCGGCCATTATCCAAAACCACTTTGTTTTGAAGCCACTGCCACAATTGTGATCTTGAAATTTCAGCAGTGGCAGCATCTTCCATTAAATTATGTAAAGCGGCCGCACCTTGTCCGTTCAACCATGAAGCCAGATATAGAACCGCAACATTGATATTTTTTCGAACGCCGTTTTCTGTAATCAATCCAATTGGCGGTTCGATTAAATCTTCTTCTGTTATTTTACGATTTTCTCTTTTTATATGAATCTGATTTGGAGTCGGCATTCCTTTATCAAAAATTTCTTTTGCTACAGCAACCAAATCTGGATGTGCTACCCAAGTTCCGTCATGACCGTTTCGAACTTCACGTTCTTTGTCGGTTTTTACTTTTGCGAAAGCGACTGCATTTGCTTCTTCGTTATTTCGAATCGGAATCTGTGCTGCCATTCCGCCAATCGCATGAATACCGCGTTTATGACATCTCTGAATTACTAAATTTGAATACGCATTCATAAAAGGCGAAGTCATATTTACCTGATCACGATCTGGAACAATGAATTTTGGATTTTTTCTAAACTTTTTAATGTATGAGAAAATATAATCCCAACGCCCGCAGTTTAATCCAACAATATGTTCTTTCAATTCGTAAATGATTTCGTCCAACTGAAAACTTGCTGTAATTGTTTCGATTAAGACCGTCACTTTTATAGTTCCTCTTTTCAGTTTTAAATAATCTTCGGTAAAATCAATTACGCTGTTCCACCATCTTGCTTCTAGATAATGTTCTAATTTCGGAATGTAGAAATACGGTCCTGAATTATTCTCTAAAAGCCTTTTATGATTGTGAAAAACGTATAAACCAAAATCTATCAAAGAACCCGAAACTTCAATTCCATCAACCAAAATATGTTTTTCAGGAAGATGCAAACCTCTTGGACGCACAATAAGTGTTGCGATTTTTTGATTTAAATGATACGATTTCTGTTTCACCAAATCGGTATATGTAATAGTTTTGTTAACCGCATCAATTAAATTCACTTGTCCGTCCATCAAGTTTTTCCAAGTTGGCGAGGTACTATCTTCAAAATCAGCCATAAAAGTTTTGGCACCCGAATTCAAAGCATTAATAATCATTTTGCGGTCAACTGGTCCAGTAATTTCTACTCTCCTGTCAAATAAATCTTTCGGAATTTCTCCAGCTGTCCAATTGCCTTCTCTGACGCTTTTTGTTTCTGGAGTAAAAACCGGCATGACGCCCTGATCAAAAGCAACCTGTTTTTGCTCTCTCTGCAAAAGCAGTAATTTTCTTTGCGATTCGAATTTTTTGTGCAATTCGGTAATAAACGCAATCGCTTCTTCAGTCCAGATTTTTGGATAAGCAAGCTTTTTGTCGGCCAGAATTTCTAAAGCCATTTCAGTAATCTCTAATTGGTTTTTCATAGCTGCAGATTTTAATTTTTATTTGATTAAAAAAATTTCTTTCTAATCATTTTTCATTTCACCAAAACAATTAAATCATAACTAATTCATAATTAATACGTTTTGACAGTACAATGTTATAAAAAAGTTTTTTACAAAACAAGCGAACGTTCGCTAAATTTAAAAAATATTTATTTTGCGATTGTTTTTAGAATGTCTATATTTGACATTATGGATATCGAAAAAGACTATATAAAGCTGATTTTTGGGCTAAAACTGAAGCAAGTTCGCACACAAAAAAACTTGTCACTTTTTGGTTTGGCCAAACTGACCAATCTTTCAAAATCGTATTTGAACGAGATTGAAAAGGGGAAAAAATATCCCAAAACAGATAAAATTTTGCTTTTATGCGAACATTTGGACGTGAGTTACGACCAAATGGTATCTTTAAAACTCGATAATAACCTCGCTCCGATTGGCGAAATCTTAAAATCTGGAATTTTAAAAGAGATTCCTCTGGAACTTTTTGGAATTCAAGAAGCTGATTTAATTGATATTATTGCGAATGCTCCAGCCAAAGTCAATGCTTTTATCAGTACTATTTTTGAGATTGCACAACATTATAATTTAAGCAGAGAAAGTTTTTTCCTTGCTGCTTTGCGCTCTTATCAGGAAGCACACAGCAATTATTTTGAAGATTTAGAAGAAAAAGTAATCGCTTTTTCAAAGTCATTTCAGATTAATTTAGACTCTAAAATCAGCATTGAAGAGCTGGAAGCGATTTTAAAAGAAGAATACGAATACGTGATAAAAGAAATCGCTTTTACAGATCAGGAAGCTTTGGGCGATTTACGTTCGATTTATGTTCCGAAAAGCAAGACTTTATTGCTTTCAACTGAACTTGACGATCCGCAAAAGGCTTTTATTTTAGCCAAAGAAATAGCCTATAATTATCTCAAAATTTCAGATCGTTTACTGACTTTTACCTGGATTAAGTTTGAAAATTTCGATCAGGTTTTGAATAATTTTTATGCTTCTTATTTTGCTGGTGCTTTAATCTTGCCTAGAAAATTAGTTGTAGACAAAATCAATCTTTTTTTAGAAAAGGAAAATCCAAAACCGGAAGAATTTGTTCAATTAATTGAAAGTTTTGAAGTTTCACCTGAATCTTTTTATCAGAGATTGACCAATTTATTGCCAAAAGATTTTCAGCTGAAAAACCTTTTTTTCCTGAGATTATCTCACCGAATTGGCTCCGATGTTTATCAAATCAACAAGGAATTACATATTACGCATCAGCAGGAACCGCACGCCAATGAAACGAATGAACATTATTGCAGAAGATGGGTTTCGGTAAAAACTATTGACGAAGCGATCGGACAAAATAAACCTCATTTTTTTGATGCTCAGATTTCTAGTTATGCCAATAGCGGAAACGAATATTTGGTTTTTTCATCGGCTACAAAAGATCCTTTTGCAGAAAATTATATCCGAAGTATTTCAGTTGGAATCCTAATTAATCCGACAATGAAAAAGAAATTCAAATTCATTGATGGAAAACCTTTGGTAAAACGAATTGTAGGTGTAACTTGCGAAACTTGCGCCGTCCAAGATTGTTTAGAAAGAGCTGCTCCGCCAATTGTTTTAGAGAAAAAGAAACGTCACGAAAATACAGATGCAGTTGTACAGCAGTTTATGAATCAATATAGTTAGAATTTTATGCACTATTTATCTTTACTAATAATGCTGTTTTCTATTAATTTAAGCCAGAAAACAGAAAAACTTAATGGCCGTTATAATTACCTAATAGAAGATAACGATTCGTATATTTTAAAAGATAAAATTACTTTTAAGGATAGTATTTTTGCTTTTGACAACAAATATCTGCCAAAAGGAAAAGTTTCTTATGGCAACGCAATACTACTTGATAATTTCATTAATACGGATTTGATTATCAGCATTCCAAAAGACCAAATCGAAAAAGATACTATTCCTTTTTTTATGCATAATAAGAAAAGTTCTTCTGTGAATTATCTTGATGAAGTGGTTGGGAAAGGGAAATTGATTAGGATTAGATAATCTCGCGAAGACGCAAAGTTTATTTTTCTTTGAACGCATGCTCAACGCAATTTTGTCATCCTGAGGAACGAAGGATCACACTCGGAACTCGACAAAGATTGGCGATTATGCAGGCGGAATTTCTTGTGTGATCCTTCGTTCCTCAGGATGAAAAACTGAAATCTTTAAGTTTTTGTCTGAATAACTTCTTCTGAAAACAAAAACTTCTAACCTAGCCCCGATAGAAGTGGAAATCCTTTTGTGGTGGGGTTCACCACAAAAGATTGTAACGGATAGCGGGACTAAACGTCTTTTGAAAACGATTCTTCTGCTCCAAAAAAAAATAGAAACTTAGCCACTTAGAACCTCAGAATCTTTTCTTAATCTACATTAAGTGCTTTTCCTCTACATCGACCGTATCTTTGTACTATCAAAATCAATAAAAGACAAAATCATGGAAAATATAGTATTGCACAAAGCAGAGACAAGAGGAAACGCAAATCACGGATGGTTGAACGCTTATCATAGTTTTAGTTTTGCGAGCTGGTACAATCCAGATAGAATTCAGTTTGGAGCGCTTCGTGTTTTGAATGATGATACGATTGCTGCTGGAATGGGATTTGGAACTCACCCTCACGATAATATGGAAATTATTACAATTCCGTTAGAAGGTGATTTGGCTCACAAAGATAGCATGGGAAATACTGAAGTTATTAAAAATGGAGATATCCAGGTAATGAGTGCCGGAACTGGAATTCAGCATAGTGAGTTTAATCCAAATGCAGATCAGCAGACTAAATTATTGCAGATTTGGTTGTTTCCAAATAAAAGAAATGTTACGCCACGTTATCAGCAGATTACTTTAGATGTTGCTGACAGACATAATAAATTGTCTCAGGTTTTATCTCCAAATGCAGATGATGAAGGAGTTTGGATTCACCAAGACGCTTGGTTCAATATGGGGAATTTCGATTCTGGAGTTACGGCTGAATATAAAATCAAAAAAGAAGGAAACGGAGTTTATGCTTTCGTTTTAAAAGGAAATGTAACCATCAACGGTCAGGAATTAAACTCTCGTGACGCAGTTGGAATCTCAGGAACTGATACTTTAAACATTAAAGCTAACACAGATGCTGAATTTTTATTAATGGACATTCCGATGAATTATTAATTCAAACAAAAACAATTAATACCTGTAACGTAGAAACGATAATAAATCTGAAAATCAGATTGTTATCGTTTCTTTTTTTTAACCTTTAATTAAAAAAAAAGAAAATAAGAAAGGCTAACTTTATGAATAAGAAAATTGGTCTGACTTTAAAATTAAAACTAATCCTTTAAAATTTCAAACCATGAATCCAAATAACCTCACTAAAGAATATACAAACGGAGAAGTAACTATTGTTTGGCAATCTGGAAAATGCATTCACTCGGCTAATTGTGTTAAAAACAATCCAGATGTCTTTCGTCCAAAAGAAAAACCGTGGATTACTCCGGAACAATCTACAACTGAGAAAATAATCTCGACTGTTAACAAATGTCCGTCGGGAGCTTTGACGTTTTATATGAATAACAAAAAATAGTCCTTCTCCCGAAGCTTCGGGATCTCTCAGGAGGACAATCAGAAATTTGACAATCAAAAACTTATCACATTTTTCATTTCTTAATCTAGGTTAAGTGCTCTAGGACAACTGTCACCGTAACTTTGTCCTATCAAAATGAAACAAATTAATTATTTAAAAAAATAAAATTATGGCAACTACAAAATGGTCAATTGACCCAACTCACTCAGAAATTGGTTTTAAAGTAAAACACATGATGTTTACTAATGTTTCAGGGAAATTTGGAACTTACGATGCAACAGTAACAACTGACGGAGAAAACTTCGAAAATGCAGATATTCAGTTTTCTGCTGACATCGCTTCTATCGATACTGCAAATGCAGACAGAGATGGTCACTTAAGAAGTGGTGATTTCTTTGACGTAGAAAATCATCCAAAATTAACTTTCAAATCTTCATCTTTCAAAAAAATCGATGATGGTGATTATGAAGTTACTGGAGACTTAGACATTAAAGGTGTTTCTAAAACTGTAAAATTCCCAGTAGAATTTAGCGGAATCATGACTGATCCTTGGGGAAATACTAAAGTTGGTTTAAATATTGAAGGAAAAATTAACCGTAAAGACTGGGGTCTAAACTGGAACTCTGCTCTTGAAACAGGCGGTGTGTTAGTTGGAGAAGAGGTTAAATTAAACATCGAAATTCAATTAGCAAAACAAGCTTAATCTTTGGTTTTAGATTAGATTTAATTGGTTGGTTAAGAAGCCTGCACCTTTCTCGGGAGTGCAGGCTTTTTTGCTTTTAGGAACGGGCTTCGACTTCGCTCAGCCTGACATGCGATATATCTTGAAATGATTGTCAGGCTGAGCGAAGTCAAAGCCTTTTTTTACTTTATATTTCTAAATTCTGTTGGCGACATTCCCGTTTGTTTTTTAAAGAATCTAGAGAAGTACGAGTAGTCTTCGTAGCCAACTTTGAATGCAACTTCGTTTACAGCTAATTGTTTATCAATCAGCATTCTTTTAATTTCTAAAATAACGCGATCTGTTATTACTTCTGTCGCTGTTTTTTGCAGAATTTCATTGCAGATTCTGTTCAAATGTTTCAGCGTGATATTTAATTTTTCTGCATAAAATGAAGGCAGTTTTTCTGTTCTGAAATATTCTTCTAAAAGCGACTCGAATGTATTGATTTTGATATTGTACGAATGCGTTTGATGTGAATAGGTTTCACTGTATTTTCGTGCGACTTCAATATGAATACAGTCTAACAAATTCAGTAGTTTATCTAATTGATATTTATTATCTCGACTATTTTCCTGAATCAGAAGGTCAAAATAAGGCTGGATTTTCGGGATTTCATTTTCTTCAAAAACCATTTCTGGTCGATTATGAATCGAATGGTAAAAATTATAATTGTTGATGTTTTTCTGTCCAAAATACAAATTGTACAATTCCTGAGAAAAGATAATTACGAAGCCTTCAATATCTTCAGATAAATTCCAATGGTGCATTTGTCCTGGCTGTAACACAAAAAGACTTCCTCTTTTTATGTCAAATTGGTCAAAATCGACTTCGTGTAATCCGGAACCTTTTGCAAAAAATACCATTAAGTACGAATCATGACGATGCGGTTCTTCGACAAAACTGTGATTTTTTAAATGCTCTGTAAAAGTGTTGACATAAAAATCACGGTGAATATCGTTACAGCTAAAATTCTGAACACTATAAACTGGATATTTTTTCATAATAGGTATTATTTATTTTCTTGATTATAAAATCACCGTTTTCCATTTTGGAATTTGGAATTTGTTTTGTGAAAATTTAATCAAAAATGTCTTTATTGTGCTATAACAAGCGAAGATATAAAAAAGACTTTTACAAACCTCTGAATTACCTTTGTATAAACAAAAATCAATACTATCATGTCAAGCGCATTAACTCATATTTTAAAAAACGAATGTCCTGTTTGTCATAAAGGAAAAGTTTTTACAGACAAGAACATTTTTCTGAATTTCAGTTTTCCAAAAATGAATAAATACTGCAGTCACTGTCATTATAAATTCCAAAAAGAACCTGGTTATTTTTTCGGTGCCATGTATGTAAATTACGGATTAACAGTCGCTCAGGGAATTGCAACATATTGCATTGCACAATATTTCTTCGAAACCAACTTCGATTTAAGAATCCTTCCTATCATTGCTGTTGTGATTACTTTACTGACTCCTTTCAATCTTAGATTTTCAAGATTAGCGTGGATTTATATGTTTAAGGGTTATACGAGCTAAAAAAATAGTACTTTTGCCTTCCAATTGAAACTAATTTTCAATTTTAAAAAAAAGTAAAAATTAAATTAGACAAATGAAAGCATACGTATTTCCGGGTCAAGGAGCACAGTTCACAGGAATGGGTAAAGACCTTTATGAAAATTCGGCTTTAGCCAAAGAATTATTCGAAAAAGCTAATGAAATTCTAGGTTTTAGAATTACAGATATTATGTTTGAAGGCACTGCCGAAGAACTAAAAGAAACTAAAGTAACGCAACCCGCTGTATTTTTACACTCTGTTATTTTAGCTAAAACTTTAGAAGATTTCAAACCGGAAATGGTTGCAGGACACTCTTTAGGAGAATTCTCTGCTTTGGTTGCTAACGGAACTTTATCTTTTGAAGACGGACTTAAATTGGTTTCTCAACGTGCTTTGGCTATGCAAAAAGCTTGCGAAATCACTCCATCTACAATGGCCGCTGTTTTAGGTTTAGCTGATAATATTGTTGAAGAAGTTTGTGCTTCTATCGATGGTGTTGTAGTTGCTGCAAACTATAACTGCCCAGGTCAATTGGTAATTTCTGGTGAAACTACTGCTGTTGAAAAAGCTTGTGAAGCTATGAAAGCTGCTGGAGCAAAACGTGCTTTAATTTTACCTGTTGGAGGAGCTTTTCACTCGCCGATGATGGAGCCGGCAAGAGAAGAATTGGCAGCTGCAATTGAAGCGACTACTTTCTCTACTCCAATTTGTCCAGTGTATCAAAACGTTACTGCAAATGCGGTTTCTGATGCAAACGAAATTAAAAAGAACTTAATCATTCAATTAACTGCTCCTGTAAAATGGACTCAGTCTGTTCAGCAAATGATCGCTGACGGTGCAACTTTGTTTACTGAAGTTGGTCCTGGAAAAGTGTTAACTGGTTTGATTAATAAAATTGATAAAGAAGCTGCTGTTGCGAATGCTTAATTTTTAGTGTTCAGTATTCAGTTTTTAGTGATCAGTTAAAAACTATACATATAAAAAATCCTCATGAACAGATTGTTTATGAGGATTTTTGCTTTATAGCTCTTTTGCTTCTTCGCTGTAATTATTTAGAATTCCGGTAATCAAATAATTTTGATTGCTTTTTTCGAAAAATATATACCAAGTTGTTCTCGTATTAGATTTATAAAAGATATAATTTAAACCTAAATATTGAAGAGGTTTTGGAGTTTTCTTATGAGGAGATTTTTTTATTCGCTCAGGAACTTCTTTATAAATATTTGAAACATATTCTTCTGCAGATTCAATAAAACCAAAATACTCTTTTCTATATAATACCAAAACTAAATCATCGAGATACTGAATCACTGAAGACGTAAAAATAACTTCTATTTTCCCCACCATTCCCTAATTCTCCTAATTGATTCTGCTTTTGCTTCCTCTGGCGTTAATCCTTTTGCAAACTCAGCATCAAAATCAAAAGTTTCACGATCTATACCTTTAAATTTGTTTTTTTGAACTTCGTATTCAACCGCAGGTTCTTCAACCTTGTTCTTTTTATTTTCTTTATCCGAACCCATTATTCCTACATTTTAATTCTTACAAATTTACAAAATAAAATGAATCAAATTTTACAAAACTTTCTTTTCTTTCTTTTTGTAATTAATAATAAAAACTCCCAAAATAATCAGGATTGTTGCAATTATAAAATCAATGGTAATTTTTTCATCCAAAATCAGCCAGCCAAAAAATACCGCAATTATGGTGTTGATATACGCTAAAATAGAAACCTGAACCGGCGTAACGTGTTTCAGAGCATAATTATAGCTAAAAAAAGCAATTACAGATCCAAAAATCGACAAATACAATGCAGCTAAAATACTTTTAGAACTCCATAAATTTATATCAATAGTAGGCGAAAAAATAAATGCCAAAACAATCTGAATGCACGAAGCCATTGTAAACTGGTAAAATAAATTAAGAACTATATTTTTAGATTTATTCCCATGAAGTTTGGTATAAATTGTTCCTGCAGCCCAAGCAGAAATCGCAAATCCCATAAACATCATTCCGATTCTGTAATCGGCATCTAAAAAAGATCCTAGTCCGTCTTTAAATATAAAAACGACACCCGAGAATCCTATTATAACACCAATAAATCCTCTTAAACTTGGTTTTTGTAATTTAAATAAAATACTACCTAGAAAAATAAGTATAGGAGACATAGCACTAATTACCGAAGCCAGTCCGCTTGGCACAGTCTGTTCAGCAACGGTTGTAAAACCATTTGCAATTACAATCATCAAAATAGAAGGAACAAGCTGATGTTTTAAATTTTCCCACCCAATCCATTTCAATTCTTTTTTGAACAATAAAATAATCATCATAATTATTCCCGCCAATCCCTGACGAATTGAAGTTACAAACCAAGGCGGAATAGTCTCAACCGCAACTCTAATTCCTAAAAAGGTAGTTCCCCAAATAATTCCAACAGCCGCTAAGGCAAATATTAATTTATAATCTAAACTTTGTTTCATGATAATTAATACGCTAAAAAAAATCCCAAACTATACTGCTATAATTTGGGATCTTAAAATTTTATAATTTTAACTGATAAAGAATTTATTTATTCCTCACTTTTTGTTCCCATTTCCAGGCGCTAGCCATTGCTTCGTCTAAACTAAGTTCAGCCTTCCATCCTAAGACATTATTTGCCTTATCAGTATTCGCGTAAGCTTCAGTAATATCACCTTCACGACGTGGCTTAATTACATAAGGCAGTTTTTTATCGCTGACTTTTTCAAAACTATGAATCACTTCCAGAACAGAACTTCCTTTTCCAGTTCCTAAATTAAAAGTTTCAACTTTTGCCAAATTCTTTTTATTTAATAAACGCTGTAAAGCAATTACGTGCGCTTTTGCTAAGTCAACAACGTGAATATAATCGCGAACTGCAGTTCCGTCTGGCGTTGGGTAATCATTACCAAAAACAGATAATTCTTGACGTAATCCTACTCCTGTTTGTGTAATAAAAGGCACTAAATTTTGAGGAACTCCCAAAGGCAATTCTCCAATTTCTACCGATTCGTGCGCTCCAACTGGATTAAAATAACGCAATAAAATAGCGCTGATATTAGTCACTTTAGCTGTATCTGTAATAATTTCTTCGCCAATCTGCTTTGTATTTCCGTAAGGAGACATTGCCGTTTGGACTGGTGCATCTTCTGTAATTGGCATTTTTTCGGCTTGGCCGTAAACCGTACAAGAAGAACTGAAAATAAAACTTGCTTCTGGTTTTTGCTGTAATTCCTGCAATAGATAGATTAAACTGCTAATATTGTTTTCATAATACAACAAAGGCTGTTCAACACTTTCTCCTACCGCTTTTGAAGCCGCAAAATGAATAACTCCTGTAACGTCATTGTGTTTTTTAAAGAAATCCTGCACTGCAGCTTTTTCTCTTAAATCTAATTTTTCGAATAAAGGCGTTTTTCCTGTAATCGCTGTAATTCCTTTTAAAACATCTTCTGAAGAGTTTGAAAGATTATCTATAATCACTACTTCGAAGCCTTCATTTTGCAATTCGACTACGGTGTGAGATCCGATAAACCCTAACCCTCCTGTTACTAATACTTTCATTTTGTGGTTTGTTTGTGGTTAAATTTTGGCTAATAATTAAGCTTTCTTATTTTAAAAATTCAATTACGCTGTCGGTAATAAATTTAATTTGCTCGTCATCAAGTTCTGTGTGCATTGGCAAAGCAATTACTTCTTGAACTAATTGATTTGTCACAGGAAATTGTTCTTCTTTATAACGAGGATCTAAATATGCTTTTTGAGAGTGAAGCGGAATTGGATAATAAATTGCACAAGGAATTCCTTTATCCAATAAATGCTGCATTAAAGCATTACGATCTGCACCAATGATTCTTAATACATATTGATGAAAAACGTGATCATTTTCGTTTGTATCAAAATCTGGAGTTATGATATGTGCATTTCCAGCGAAAGCCGCATTGTATTTAGTTGCCGCCAAACGACGTGCTTGATTATATTCATCTAAAAGTGGCAGTTTTGCATTTAAAACTCCTGCTTGAATACTGTCTAAACGTGAATTTACACCTACAACATCGTGGTGGTAACGCTCATACATTCCGTGATTTACGATTCCGCGGATGATGTGAGCCAATTTATCATCATTTGTAAAAATTGCTCCTCCGTCACCATAACATCCTAAGTTTTTTGACGGGAAGAAAGAAGTCGCCGCAACGTGGCCAATTGTTCCAACTTTAGTTTTAGAACCAGATTTTGAAATATAATCTGCACCAATTGCCTGAGCATTATCTTCAATTACATATAAATTATGCTCAGCGGCAATTTCCATAATCGCATCCATATTTGCAGCGCGTCCAAATAAATGCACAGGAACAATAGCTTTTGTTTTTGGAGTGATTGCTTTTTTAACCGCATCAATGTCAATATTCATATTATGCAAATCAACATCAACTAAAACTGGAGTTAACTGCAATAAAGCAATCACCTCAACAGTAGCAGCAAAAGTAAAATCGGCAGTGATAACCTCGTCTCCAGGCTGAAGACCAAGTCCCATCATGGCAATCTGCAAAGCATCTGTACCATTTGCACACGGAATAACGTGTTTTGCACCTAAATAATCCTCAAGATTCTTTTGAAACTGATGAACTAAAGGTCCGTTAATATAAGTATTTGTGTCTAAAACTTCTTGAATAGAAGCATCTACAGTAGATTTTATTTTTTCATATTGACTTTTTAAGTCAACCATTTGAATTTTTTTCATTGTTTGAATGTATTTAAAAATTAAAGACACTGTTTAAACAGAAATCTCTAAAAGGAGGAACAAAAATAGTTATTAATAGCTTCAAACCAATGAAAATAGTCGAAAGAAATGTAATTTAGCTGCAAAAATTATTACATGCTTTTTTTATACAATTTAACCCTATACATCGCAGGATTTTTCTTAAGAATCGTAGCCTTATTTAGTCCGAAAATTAAGCTTTTTGTTGAAGGCCGAAAAAATGTATTTTCAACTTTAGGAGATAAAATAAAACCGAATGATAAGACTATCTGGTTTCATTCTGCCTCTTTAGGAGAGTATGAGCAAGGCCTTCCTGTGATAGAAAAAATCAAAGAAAAATACCCTTCGCATAAAATTATTGTAACCTTTTTTTCACCATCTGGATACGAAGTGCGCAAAAATAACACAGTTGCAGATGTTACAATTTACCTGCCTTTAGACACCAAAAAGAATGCAAAGAAATTCATGCAAATAGTTCATCCTGAATTAGCATTTTTTATTAAATATGAATTTTGGCTGAATTACTTAAAAGAACTTGAAACCAATAAAATTCCAACTTATCTGATATCAGGAATTTTTAGAGACAACCAAATGTTTTTTAAATGGTACGGCGGATTTTATAGAAAAGCGCTAAAAGCCTTCACCTATTTCTTTGTTCAAAACGAAAAATCGAAACAAAAAGTAGAAAGTTTAGGATTTAATAATGTAATTGTCTCAGGCGATACTAGATTTGATCGCGTTAATGCAATTTTAGAACGTGATAATTCATTGGATTTTATACAGAATTTCAAAAATAATCAGCCAGTTATAGTTATAGGAAGTTCGTGGCCAAAAGATGAAGCTTTAATAAGCGAATACATTAATCAAGCTCCAGAAAATGTAAAATTCATAATTGCTCCGCACAACATCAAACCTGATCAGATTTCAGATCTTCAGTCAAAAATTACCAAATCAACTGTTTTATTTTCAGAAAAAGAAAACAAAGATTTAGCATCTTATAATATTTTCATCATAGATACGGTTGGTTTGCTGACTAAAATTTACAGCTACGGAACTATTGCATATGTAGGCGGTGGATTTGGAAATCCTGGTATACACAATATTTTGGAACCAGCAACATTTGGAATTCCAATCGTAATTGGACCAAACTATTCGAATTTTGCAGAAGCAGTTTCACTTGTTGAATTAAAAGGATGTACGATCATTTCAAATTTTAAAGAATTAAAAGGCGCTTTTGACCATCTTTTATCTGATAACTCTTTCTTTAATGAAAAAAGCGAAATATGTAAGTCCTTCATTCAAAACAACAAAGGCGCTACAGAAACAATTATGAAAATCGTTAATAAAGCCCTATAAAGCAAATTTCTAGCATTGAAAGACATTTTTATGGTAATTAAACTGATTAAAATATATTTTTAAGACATTTAGCGCTATAGAATATTCTGCAAAAAACAAAATAAACTATAACAAACCCAATTAAAAGACTCAAAACAACGATAGAATTTTCAACAAAAAATAAATTACACAAAACATACAATAATATGATTTATATTTGCTATTTTGGCATATTATTTGATGACTAAGATAATCGTGAGTAAGGAAAATATTTTAAAAAAAAAGTGAAAAAATATTTTACATATTAAAAAATTTATATCTTTGCCACGAATTAATAATTAACCTTTTATAATAAAGTAAGATGAAAAAAGTATTTTTAAGTTTAG
>Ga0160502_100299_pt1 | contig 44678 bp, 44 predicted proteins | sample DIDnMG_14_FD_108237 | JGI IMG/M metagenome (GOLD analysis project Ga0160502, IMG submission 108237) | Enriched soil microbial communities from UW Madison campus, WI, USA - DID2933_E24_Xylan MG | ecosystem: Environmental > Terrestrial > Soil > Unclassified | place: USA: Madison, Wisconsin... | reverse complement strand
TTTCGCCCCATGCTGCGTTGCTTTTTCGCAGGCGCACCCCCGGTACGCCTGCGAAAAAGCGCCTTGCCTGGAACGAAAATTCGGCCAGATCTGTTCCGTTCAGAGTGTTCAGACACGCCCTAGTCTACCTCAGCCCATTCCTCCCACGCAAAAGGAAATGCGATTAACAGCGTTGTGCCTACTCCGACCTCGCTATCCACCTCAATCCGTCCGTGATGATTGTCCATTATTTTGTAGCTGACCATCAATCCCAGACCGGTCCCTTTATCCTTGGTTGTATAGAATGGCTGTCCCATCTTGGACAGCATTTCTTGGTCGATGCCAGGACCCTCGTCCTTGACTCGAATGCTGACCTCACCATCCTCAAGCATACATTGGATACCGATCTTTCCCCCATCCGACATCGCCTCCATGGCGTTTTTGATCACATTAATGAAGACCTGCTTGATCTGATTCTCCACGCCGTAGACCCACAGCGCCTCCTCGTCATAGATGGCCTCCAATTCTATATCGTACAATATCGCCTGGCCCTCTAGCAATGTTATCGTATCCCGCATGATCTGACGAGCGTCCTTGCGGCTCAGCTCATATACTTGGGGCTTGGATAGCATGAGCATCTCACTGACGATCGATTCGATCCGATTCAGCTCGGATTTCATAATTTCCTGTATATCTTCATTGGTATCTCTGCCTGACATGATGAGCTGGAGGAAGCCCTTCAACGAGGTAAGCGGGTTGCGAATCTCATGCGCGATACCCGCAGCCAGTTGACCTGCCACGTACAGCTTCTCAGAGTTGATCAGCAGCTCCTCGTTCTTCTTGCGCTCCGAGATGTCGCGAATAATAATTTGCACAGCATGCTTACCAGCAAACTTCGTTGGCGTCTCCACGACCTCCGTGTGAATCAGCTTGCCGCCGATCGTGTACCATTCCTGCTCCACCGGGCCATAGGGGCAGTCCGGGCAAGCGGTCTCGATCCGCTCACGCAGCTCGTCATGATGCTTCGGGTGCAGGAAATCATAGATGGAGCGACCCAACATCTCCTCCTGCCGAAGCGCCTCAAACATGCGCAAACCCGATTGGTTGACGTACTTCCATTCATTTTCAGCAAAAATAGCGATGGTATCCAGTGAATTCTCAACCAGCAGCTTATATTTCTCATCCGCCTGCCCCAGCCGCCGATTCGTATAGCCGATCATCAGACTGAAGCCGATGACGAGCAGCGTGGCAACACCCATGATAGCCGACAGGAGCATCATATTTTCATTCAGCCGGTCCGCGGTCATGATGGCCGTATACTCTACAGTAATCGCTTCAAGCCCGAGCCCTTGCACAATCATAACAGAGGTGCCCAGCAGCAGGCTGCTTGTCAGCAGATCATCGCCCTTCTTGATCTCATACCGATAAAACGCGCAACCGGCCGTCAGCCAGCTCAGGGCAAGGGAAAGGAAGACCAGCCCGTCATCTACGGAAAATTGCTGCATCGGCACAATCATAACACTATAGTAGAACATGACGACCTGCACAGCCGACAGCAGCAAGCTGGACAGCAGCACACGCGCCACCAGCATCGCCTGGCTTAAAAAGAACACGATGGAGAGGAAGGTCATCCCCATCCCGATAAATAACAGCAGCAGCATGCGACGGTCAATAATGATCATCGTGTCTGAAGCAAGCAGCACCAGGAAATTCACGACGGCAAGGCCAAGCCCGAAGACAGCCGCCCCGCCAAACATCCAATGCAGTTTCCCATGTCCGTTCGAACGGGATACATTGCCGATTAACTGGAACATGGTGAAGGAGGCTAGAGCGCTAATGGTGAGAGACAACATCGTAAAAAACAGGCCGCCGTTATTTAGATAGTTATTCATTCCCCGTTCTACCACCTCATCTCGGAATGGATTTGAATTTCGACAATTTTCCATAAAACCCTTTTTTCACGGCGTTATATGACGAAAAAGGCCAGCAAATGCCAGCATTTTCTTCCACTCTTCGGCAGGATGCGCGTTCTATATTATTCTCCATTTTCATTCTATGAAAATAGGGTATAATATAACAAACTATGCTGCCAGTTCATGCCGCGGCCAGTTGGCTGGCGGGGTGGCACGCATGTGGAATTCGTATCGGACGAAACAAAGGAGATGTCTATGTCAAAGCTACTTAAAGAATTCAAGGAGTTCGCTGTACGCGGCAATGTCATTGATCTCGCCGTCGGTGTGATCATCGGCGGGGCTTTCGGCAAGATCGTGACCTCGCTGGTGAATGACATTATCATGCCCCCGATCGGCATGCTGCTGGGCAATGTAAACTTTACCGATCTCTACTTCAGCCTGGAGCCAGAGCGGACGATGGTTGATGGCAAGCACATCTCGCTTGCTCAGGCGACAGATGCCGGTGTTGCTGTCATTGCTTACGGACAATTCATTAATATTATGCTGAACTTTATCATTGTCGCCTTCTGCATCTTCTTGATGGTGAAGGGAATTAATTCCCTGCATCGCAAGAAGGAAGCGCCCGCCAAGGCGGAGCCGACCACCAAGGAGTGTCCGTTCTGCCTCTCGACTATTCCGGTGAAGGCTACCCGCTGCGGGCACTGCACCTCCCAACTGGTGCAAGAAGATGCGCGATGAGCGAATGGTTCGATTACTATGACGAACAGATGAATCTTCTGGGCACCGCGCCACGCGAGCGTGTCCATCATGAAGGGCTATGGCATCAGACCTTTCATTGCTGGGTCGTGCAACGACGCGAGGCGGGCGCATATGTATGGTTTCAGCAACGGCAGCTTGGCAAGGATACGCACCCCGGACGGCTGGATATTACGGCCGCCGGCCATCTAAGCGCCGGCGAGACCATCAGCGACGGGGTGCGCGAGCTGGAGGAGGAGCTAGGCATTCGCGCCGAGTTCAGCGCTCTGGTGAAGCTGGCTGAGCATCGCGAGGAGGTGGAGGGCGAGCTAGGCGGCACGCCCTTCATCGATCGTGAGCTTAGCCATGTCTTCGGCTACGTCTGCGACCGTCCGTTGTCCTCACTGCAACTTCAGGCAGAAGAAGTGGCAGGGATGTACGAGGCGAGCCTGGATGAGATGATCGCGCTGTTCGAAGGGGAGCAGATGTCCGTGACGGCTCTCGGCGTAGCCCCGGATCGCCGCGGAATGCTGCAGCCGTCGAGCCTGGAGGTCCGGACTGCTGATTTTGTCCCGCGCGAGACAGCTTACTATACGAGAGTATTCCGGTCGTTGAAGGAGCTCTAGAGGTAGAGCGGGAGCGCGTCCTGCCGGGCCAGCCCGCCTGCCCCGGCCAGCCTGCCTGACTGCCTCCCTGCCCTTGAGCATGTGTGGCCTCCCAATTAGCATACCAGCGGTCGATCATGCCATGAATCTGAAAAAATACAGTGCTGCGCGGCGCCACATCGAAGTCATTAAGGTCTTCTTCTCCATACAACAACGCCGCTTGCTGATGAATGCAGTTATGCAGATAGGTCGACTCAATATATCGCCCCAGTTCATCGGCCGTAGCGAATGACTCCGGCTGAGTGACAATTCTCCGCTCCGCCTCGGTATCATAGCAGTAGGAACGGCGAATGGCCTCCGGCACCTCCCGCCATGGCTCCACCAGCGAGGCGTCATAGCCCTGCTGGCTATACCAGGCCAGCGCTTTGCGAATATATTGGCGGTGGAACCGTAGAAAATCTTCGCCATACCCGGCTGGCGGCTGCTCCACATTGACATGATGATGGGCATGATGCCAGTTGCGATGCTCCATCAGCAGGCTGTTCGGATAGTTCGGAATGCGCGGCACGCTTTTCCCTCCCGTACACCATTTTGGTTTGCTTGCTACTATCCTATGTCCGCAGGAATACAAGCGTGAAGAAGGGACAGAGCATCTGGGAGAAAATTATGAACAAAGGTCGAGCCCGTGTGCGAAGGTTGCACCGGGCTCGACCTTTGTGCTCATTGGATTCTACTCGTGTTTCCTTCCGTCGACTTTCCTTGAAATGATCGATTGGATGGCCTAAGGCTTCCTAGACCTCCGTAGCTGTCGCTTCCGTGGCTGTCTTGCCCCTTCTGCGCAGCACTCGCCGCAGCCACTGGCTGAAATCATCTGCCATGCTGTAGACAACCGGGACAAAGATCAACGTAAATACCGTAGAGAACAGCAAGCCGAAGATGACGACAATGCCCAGCGGCGCCTGCATGCTAGAGCCTTCCCCGAGTCCAAGCGCGAGCGGGATCATCCCGAGCACCGTTGTTAATGTCATCATGAGAATCGGTCGCACCCTGCTCGGCGAGCCTTCCATAATGGCCTCATAGCGCTCCATTCCTTGCCTGCGCAAAATATTGATATAATCCACCAGCACAATTCCATTGTTAACGACGACCCCAACAAGCAGAATCATCCCGATCAACGCCGGCAAGCTGATGGCGGTGTTTGTTACAAATAGTCCAATCAAGACACCTATGATCGAAGTGGGTACCGAGAACATAATGATAAACGGATGAAGCAGCGACTCGAATTGAATCGCCATGACGACATAGACGAGAAAGATAGAGAATACGAGTGCAAGAGCCAGATCAATGAACGAGTCCAGCATCTCCTCGGCATCGCCGCCCATGGAATAGCTGTAGCCCTCCGGGAAGTTCATCTTATTCAGTGCGGCTTGAATGTCGTTCGCTACACTCCCCAGATCGCGTCCAATTACATCGCTCGTGACATTGATTTGTCGCTGTTGGTTTTCCCGTTGGATGACGACCGGGCCCTTCAACTGCTCAAATTTGGCAACCTGTGACAACGGAATATACTGACCGGTAGCTGTCTGCAATCGCAGTTGGCTAAGAGCCGCCAGGTTGGCTCTCTCCTCCTCAGGCATCACGACGCGCACATCATACTCCGAGCCCTCTTCCCTGAACTTCGTCGCGAGCTGTCCGTTCATGGCCAACTGGATCTCGCTAATGATCTGCTGATAGGTCAGTCCGTACTGCGCAGCCATCAGACGGTCGACGATAATGTTCATCTCCTCGTTGCCTTCCTGCGAGGAGGTCTGAGCATTATGGACACCCTCCACCTCAGAGATCAGCCACATGACCTGGTCAGCAACCTCCTCCAGCACCTCCCGGTCCTGACCGTTAAGCTTGATCTGGATCGGGCTGCCCGCGCCCAGCCCCGTCTCCATTGCGGAGACCGTAATCTCTGCTCCTGGAATCTCCTGCGTCTGCCTGCTCAAGCTGCTTACGAATTCCCGGGTCGTCATGTCGCGCTCCGTGGAGCCAATCAGCTCCATCGTCAGCGTCGCTTGATTGGAGCTATCTCCACCGAAGCCGAGACTGCTTCCACCGATCGATAGATACGCCATGCGGATCATCGATTCATAGGGTGCAAGCAGCGCTTCCACTTCGTTGGCTATCTCCTTGGTTTCCTCCAGTCTTGTGCCTGAGGGAGCCTTAATCGTAACGGTTAGCCGCCCCTCATCATCTGCTGGCATCAGCTCCATGCCTATCATGGGCGCCAACGCCAGGCTGCCTACCATTAGAGCACCGACGAGAGCAACCGTCGTCTTGCGATGCTTCAGTGACCAGGCCAGCCGCTTCTTGTAGAATTGAATCAGCAGATTCAGTCCGCGCTCGAACAAGCTAGGCTTGCGCTCCTTGAGCGGCGCCGACATCAGCTTGGCCGACAACATTGGCACCAGCGTAATCGCGACAATCAGCGAGGCCAGCAGTGAAAAGGCGACGGTCAGCGCCATCGGCTTGAAGATGTCTGCGGCAATGCCCTGGACGAAGACAATCGGCACAAATACGACCAGCGAGGTTACGGTGGAAGCAATAACTGCCGTCCCCAGCTCGGACGCTCCTTTGACCGCCGCTTGCAGAACCGTCGCGCCGCGCTGACGATGAACGACGATGTTTTCCAAGATAACGATCGAGCAATCCAGCATCATCCCGATCCCCAGCGCCAGTCCGCCCATGGAAATAATGTTAAGCGTCTGCCCTGTAAAGTACATCATGGCAAAGGTAGACAAGACGGCAATCGGAATGGCGATCCCGATAACCAATGTGGCTCTGATGCTGCGCAGGAACACGATCAGGATCAGGACAGCTAGTATGCCCCCTTGCAGCATATTATTCATGACGCCATCAATCGACTGCCGGATGTAGATGGAGGAATCCGTTACCACCGTCAGCTCTACACCTTCTGGAAGCTGGCTATCCATCTCCCCCATCGCCTTATAGATTTCATCCGCCACCGAAACGGTATTCGCATCGGACTGCTTCTGAATCGACAGGACAAGAGCCGGAGCGCCATTGACCAGCGTAAGCGAGGTTTCCTCCTTATAGGTGTCCTTGACCTCCGCCAGTTCATGCAGCCGAATCTGCTGACCGTTGGACAGCAGAATGAGCGTATCGCGAATCTCAGCGACAGAGCTGTATTCGCCCTTCACGCGAATCTGCATCTCCTGTTGCCCCTTGACGACGCTCCCCGCCGAAACCGATTGATTGCCTGCGCCAAGCACCTGTACAATCTGCGATGGTGCTACCCCGTATCTGGCCAGGGCAGCTCGATTCAATTCCACCAGAATCTCTCGTGTCTTCCCGCCGGCAGCAGATACGGAGGCCACCCCCTTCTGCCGCTCGAGAAAAGGAATGAACTGTGTTTCCGTCATGCTCTGAAGTCGCGAGCTATCCTCCCCGGACAACGCTAACGACATAATAGGCAACTGCTGCGGGTCGAAGCGCAGTACAGAAGGCGTACCAGCGTCCTTCGGCAGGAACTCCTTCACCTGGTCCACCTTCTCGCGAATGTCCAGCAGTGTATTATCTAGATTGGTGCCGGACTTGAATTCCATGATCACAAGCGAGGAATTGGCCTGCGACTGAGACGTAAGACGACTCATGCCTTGTATCGAGCTGAGCGACGCCTCCATAGGTCTAGTAACTAGCTTCTCGATCTCCTCAGGAGCTGCTCCCTGATAGGAGGTTGCCACCACGGCAACCGGGATGTCGATCTTCGGGAAGAGGTCAACAGCCAGATTGCGCAGGCTCACCAGACTCAGAGCAATGACAGCAAGAACGAGCATCGTGATGCCTACCGGACGCCGGACGGATACATCCACTATTCTCAAGGTTTCTGCGCCCCCTCGACAACTGTGACCTTCATCCCGTCCTCCAGCGTAATCTGCCCCTTGGTCACAATCAGATCACCAGGCTGAATATCGCCCTTGACTGCAGTCAGGGATGATTGCGTCTCCAGCACCTCGATGTCTTTCATCACCGCTCGATCCTTCTCAATGACAAACAGGTAAGAGGCTCCGCCCTTCTCCACCACCGCTTCTGTCGGTACAAGCAAGGCATCCTGCTGCCGCTCCTGCGTCAGCAATAGCTTGGCGATCATCCCCGGCTTGATCGCCTGATCTTCATTGGCCAATCGCACCTCAAGTGTATAGAAACCGGTGTCGTTGGTCACAGGGGATAGGTAGCTGATCGTCCCCGTATGCCCGGCGCCCAGATCCGGGATGTCCACCTGAATCTCCGTCTTATTCTGGAGTACCAGCATCTGGCTCGAGCTGACATTGGCAGTAATCTTGATCGGTTGGATGGAGACCACGGTGAACAGAGGCGAGCTTGGCGATGCGAAGCCTCCAAGCTCGCCGTTCACATTGACGATCTCGCCAGCGAATGGCGTTGTAATATATGTATTTTCCAGTTGCGCTCGTGTTTGCCGCAGACGCAGCTTCGACTGCTCAACCGAGATGCGCGCCTGCTCCAGCTCCGTATCTGTCGTCATCTCGGATCGTACCAGCACCTTATACTGGTTCTGGGCAATCTCGAGCGCATATTCCTCCATTTCTACCTGGGTCTGCAGGTCATCTCCCTTGATTCTCCCAAGCCGCTGTCCCTTCTTCACACGGTCCCCCTTCTTGACATCCAACTGGATAATCTCCCCGGTCATCTTGGGGAAGACATCGACCGCGGTGCTCGGTACCGCCGACCCAATCAATTCACTCTGCTGGGTCAGCGCGCCTTGTGTGACAGCTTTCACCTGAACAGGCGTCTGGCGCTCCTCCTGCGACTGCTTCTCCGCCGCCGACGGCTCATCGACCTCTGTGCAGCCGGAAAATAGCAGCATCCCTGCAATGGTTCCTGCGGCAAGCAGTGTATTCCACCTTATGCTTCTCAACCTTATTCCACTCCTTTGCATACGACTGGCGTTGCTTGCGGATCGCGCATGCTACAGACTGGACTGGATGCACGTCCCGCAACTACTGTTACTAGTTACGAGAGGCAGGCGGAATTGTTTCATAATTTTATTAATTTTTCTGATAAATCCCCCTTTGGCCGTTGCTTATCGTCATAGAGAGATGATGACTTACCTATATAGCAAGAAAAACCGCCCCAGCAAATTGAACTCGTGAACCGCGCCCCCAATGTTAGATACATCTCCCATTGGGGGGCGTTTCATCGCAGCCATCTTCAAGGGCGGTTCCGTATGATGATCGTTCCACATGATCCCGCATACATTAGTTTCACTTATAATTCCTGCTGTGCAGACTCAATGATGCTTTACTAGCTGATTCGGCTCCGTTTCACAAGCAGCGGTATAATCGAACAACGTCAGACTCAACGATGCTCCACTAGTCGCCATGACTCCGCGTTCTAAGGAGTACTCGGAGTACTCATACCTGGTAGCGCCTCCTTAGCGTCAGGAGTCTCGCTGCCCTCTGACGGCGATGCATTCTCCTCTTGGGCATTACTGGAGGAATCCTCCGATGTAGTTGGGTCCGTCGACAGATCCTCCTGCTTATCGGATTCAGAGTTCAGCGAGTCAGGTACCGTCGTGTCTGGCATGCCAGAGTCTGGTGCACTCGTGTCTGGGGCATCCGTTGCACCCGGAGTGGTTGGGTCTGGGGTGGTCATATCCGGGGAAGACATGTCTGGGGATGTTGTCCCCGGCGTCGCCGTATCAGGCGTTGAAGCAGGTGTATTGGTGGAATTACCAGTAGAAGAACAGCCCGCACCGACCAACAGCAGAGCTAACGAAAGTACAATCAGCGCATGTTGTTTTCTTTTCATCGTTATTACCTCCCGTGGTGTTGAAAGTGTCTTTTCCTGAACAGCCTTATTCGTCAACCTCCTGAGCGACTGGATCTGCATGAGGACTACATTCCCATCTATTCGCCTCCCTTCGTTGGTATCTAAATGTAAAGCCCGAAACTGAACGGAAGCTTAAATGAATCTAAAAGGAACATTAAATGAGAGAATCCTAACTTCTGGAAATCTATACATCTACCTAGGGCGGGGCTTTACACTTTGCAGGGAGCATATGTTGCCGTAAATCTATGTCGAGCAAGATTATTTGCAGATATATACTAGAGGGTCGTTTAGGAAATGAAAACGCAGCAGGGGGGCGGCAGAGTGAGGAAAACTGCCCTTGAGCGAGTATTCATGCGTGTCTCAGCTAAGACTCGGGAATGGGGAGGGAGGGGCTCACGCTAGGTAACACGATATAAAGATTCAACCTGATCGTAATCCCCCATCCACCATCACCCTGCCGAGGCGGCACAAGCAAACCAAACTCAGCGACTTATATGCTACTTGTTATGAGAATATTGTAATATAGCCCCATGATCAGGTCTTCTACGGGAAAATAGCATCGCCAAAGCTTACAGTGGAATAATCGAACATTGGAATGTCGAACATCTGAATGTGTCAGTACTCAACCTGCTGCTCAAGCGGACGGGGGATTGGTACTGGCTAGCTCTGCTCGTGAATATCCTTAGTTTGGCTACGAAATGACGGACTCAGTAACGGCGCCTGCAACGCATTGTAATCCAGCACAGCCTTCTCGATGGCGGAGCGGAGCTCGGCCTGTCCCAGCTCGATCCCCTGTTCCTTCAAGCGGGTGCTTAGGTAGCCGTAGGCCGCTTCGAGCTTCTTCGGCCCGCCGACCTCCCGGAACACCGTCTCGGCAAATGCGAAGGCTTCGCCAGCCAGCTTATGCAGCAGCTCTCGCTGCTCATTGGTAGCGCGACTCTCCAGCCACCTCAGCATACGAGCGCGTGCCTGAAACAATGCAGCCGTAGCAACTGAAGCCAGAACAGACAGGATGGCGAGCACGATTGTTTGGAGATACGGTTGAAGCATAGCGTGCATATAATTTCATCTCCTTAATATAGGATTTATTATGACGTACTTCATTAATAGATATTTGTCATATTATTCAGTTTTTTAAGACATTTAATAAGGTAAAGCCTATGCGACATGTATCATTAGCGGGGTTAAGGAATGAGCTACTAGTGATTCTTACTCAACCAGTTCGCTAGTATAACGGCCAGCTCTGCCCTGCTTACCGGTTGCTCCGGCCTAAAGGTGCCATCTGGATAACCGCTCATTAGAGCATTAGGCGGGTCTGTCACCCGCTTGATCGCATCTTCGTACCATGATCCGGGTTTAATATCGGAATATTCAGTTTTATTAGACGTTTGATTGATCCCCGTCGCGGCATTCGGGCTTGGGGCGTTGATCGTGCCAGAGCCAGCACTTGGCTGACCTGGAGAGTTCGTTGCAATAGGCTGCAAATCATACACCTGAACAAGCGCAGAGACGATCGCCTCTGCGCATTGCTGCCGATACGTCTCCGACTTCAACAATTCAACTTCACGGCGATGGGTCATAAATCCACATTCTACGAGAATGGCCGGCATCCGGCTCTCCCGCACCATATGGTAATTCGCCGTCTTGACTCCTCTATCGCGCAGGCCTGTCGCTGTAATCAACTGGGTCTGTACAGCCTTGGCAAGCTGAACCGATGCGGCGGATGGCTTCGTATACGTGAAGGTCTCGATTCCTTCCGCGCTGCTCCAGCCATCGCCGCTAGCATTGGCATGGATCGAGATGAGCACATCCGCTCCCCAGGCGTTGGCCTTGTCTGTGCGCTCCTTCAACGGCACATCGCGACTGCCGTCAAGAGCGTGGGTGAAGCTCGTCTCCACGCCGCTATAGCGGCATAGCAAAGCAGCCGCCAAAGTGGCGACTGCTTGATTGAATTGAAACTCCCGCAAGCTGCCATCGGGCGAGCGCTTGCCGGGCGTGTCCGGGCCGTGCCCGGCGTCTAGGATGATTTTCATTAACATGCTCCTTGATAAATTCTCTTATTATTTATGAAATATCAGAAGTTGAGAATTATCTATTCCTACTCGGCAAATTCACTTCCCTTTGCTAGTACTCATCTTTTAACATTTAATACCAACCCATTCCCACCGTTACCTCCGTAATGAACCCAGTTATCTTTCGTACCAATGCCCCCTTTCCCACCTGAAGCCGACATGGTTAGCATTGGTAATTCATCAGATACAGTTAAGATTAGGCCACCACCACCACCACCACCACCACCTACTGTTATTATACTTGTACCGTTAACTCCATTTGCCCCATCAATTCCATTGGCAACAATTCCTCCATAGCCAGTAATATTTTTTGCAACAACCAATAATGCACCCGCACCTGCACCTCCACTTTCACCTGAAGACATTCCAGATGCGCCTCCGCCTCCGCCGCCCTTATAATCTTTCAAGTACGATATGCCTAGTCTGTGTATCAAAGTTATATTTGTATTACCACCGTGACCAATCTGACCATTATAATGATAGCCTCCTGCAGCACCAGCTCCTGGAGGGCCACCCAATACGCCATTTGGCCCGCTAGTACCAGCCCCCCCGGCACCACCACCACCACCGCCAGTCCGACTGTAGTTATTGGAATAATTAGGGTCATAGTATGATGAAGTTCCACCTCCACCTCCACCAGCACCCGCACCAGCACCAGCTTGTCCAGGGTTCCCATATTCACTTAAGATAGCATTCCTTCTCCCCCCACCTCCTCCTTTACCACTTGCAGATAATAATCCATTAATCACTGCAGGTCCATCAACCAGAATAATGAGATAATTATCCTTAGGTGTTACGGTTACCCCACTCGGAATGTTAAAAGAAGAAAACCGATGAATACCGGATACCAATTCAGTATTAGAGGATGGGTTGAACGCACCATCTACGCCATTGTTATACATATCTAGCTCTGCGAGCCAATTAGGGTAACTTCTATTGCCTGAACTTTTCTGTTGTGGGAATGAAATGATACTCATATTAGTTTTCCTCCACTCCATATATAGTTAGAACGATGTCAGTGCCGGTATCCTGCTTGGCAGCTACAATTTGTCCCGCTGAGACGACTATGCATAAATCCTGCAAAAGTAAACTCCCATCAGCAGGTACAACAATATTCCGGAGAATACGATTTGTTATAGCTGTCCCTCCCTGATGGATGTCGACACTACGATCCACAGAGCCGTTATTCACCAGGAATATTTGGACGATTTGGGTTGTAACTCCTGTTGGTGCAGTGTACCTTGTAGTAACTGTATTATTAAGTGCTGTCTGCGCTAATCTTTTAATTGTCACAGCCATAGATTATAGTCCTCCCATTCTGAATTTTCTTTGCATATCAGCAAATGAAGTTTGATTCCCAATAATTTGTGTGTTAAGCGCTCCTAATTGGACTACATGAGAAGCCGCCATCAGCCCATTGGCCGATGTGGTCGCCACAGCCGTACTGGCCTTCGCATTCCAGGCGCTCTTCTCCGCATCGGTGACCAATCGATTATTCGCATCCTGCGTAATGATGGAAGCTGGATGCGCTGCCGGATGCGTGTAATTGTTCGCGCCTGCTGCAATCCCGTCCAGCTTCGCCTTATCCGCCGTGCTCATAAAGCCCGCAGCACTCGTTGTTGCTGCTGCATGGGCGCTGCCGCCAGCACCGACATGCGAGGAAGGCGCCGCATCCGTAATGCCATAGCCACCAAGCGTTGTCGGCTTGCCGTTGACTTCAGCGAAGGCGACATTCCCCCATGCAGCGCTACCTGCCGTGCTTCCCGCCTTCAATACTTTCCCGCTATTTCCGGTTCCTGTGGCTGGCACATGCAAGCTGCCGTCACCTGCAGGATGAACATAATTGTTCGCGCCCGCCGCGATTCCGTCTAGCTTCGCCTTGTCCGCTGCGGACATGCGCCCAGGCGCGGTCGTGCTTGCCAGCTTGACCACCTCGGTATCCAGCACATCCATATTGTTGTTCAGATCGGCAATGTCGACGATATCTGTTCCATCTGGCTTGCGAAGCCCCAGATTCCCTGTTGTCTTCACCTTGCTCACTCTCCCTCATAAACTCGTAGTTCGTTCCACGTTCTGCTCTTGGCCTGGTCCCAAGACAACTGCGTCAACGTATCCCACCACGTATACGTATATTTAAATGAATAGGCCAGATGCGCCGGCTTCACTTCCTCCAGAAACTGAATTAAGCCCGCCATATTGAGCGGCACGCCCATCACGCCAACGAATTGAATCTCGAATCGGTATTCCTCTGGAAACTCCTCTATCTCTACCTCGCCACCTGAGAAGGCGGCAGCAGCACGAATCAGCATCGCCTTGGTCGCCGTGCCGGAGCCGCGCACCTTGGCAAGCACCACCTCCCGCCGCCATTCATATGGCCTGGACGGATCACTCTGTATGCCCAGCTCTCGCTCCCAGCGCTCCAGCCCCCATGTCGCAGATGCAATAAAACGCTGGTTCATCATCTCTTGGGCACTTCTCTGCTGTGCATACAATAAGAGGCCGAGCTGCTCCTGCAGCGCCTCCATCTCCATCACGCCTTCATAGTAGAAGGGAAGATACGCCATAAGATCAACCTGGCCCTCTATATCCGGGCCGTCCTCCCCACCGCCAGCCACCCCGTAGGGCAGTTGTCCGTACCTATTTGTCCCGTAGCTCAACGTTTACACCCCCTTGAGCTGATTCCAGGTCAGAGCGCCCTTGGATACGTAGCTCGCCGGGTTGAAATTGCCTGCATGCCATATTTTTTGACCGGATACCTCAGCATCCGCAGGCAACTGCACGACAGCCTTCGGGTAAGCCGTCGTATTCGTTGTATAGATCGCAGACAACGCCACATTACTGAAAATATCTGGCGCCGTCGTGTTGATGCTCATCACTCTGCCGAAAACCTGCACCGTGTTGCTCGCCGTCGTGCGCGAGACGACCGTCACCTTGTAACGGCCATCCGCGCTGTCGTACCACATGTCCGACAGAGCGAACAGCTCCGATATAAGAGGATCGGCGTGATTATAGTATGAATGCTGACTGCGGATCGACCCGTTCGCCTGGTTCGTGAACACAGAGACACGTTTGTTCAAGCGTCCCGTGCCGTTGGCATGTGACCAAGAAGTGACCAGTTCAATCTCGAACCACGCGGAGAAGTCCGCGGACATCACAGGGAATAGAATATCGAACTTTTGGTTCGCCACGCCGTTCGCTAGTGTCATGCCGCCCACATAACGCTCCATATAGCGATTGTCCAGCTTGTAGGCCGGTGCGCGCAGCACGCCGGTCATTGCATCCCCAGCTTTATTGAGCGGTGTATAGCCGAGATTGCTCTGCTTGCCATTCCAGGCCGCCTTCTCGGTATCAGAGACGAATCTGCGCGCTGTTGATTCTGTAATCTCTGCCGCCGTATGGGTATGGGCGGTGGGCTGGAAGGCTGTCGGCTTGTCGGCTACATTGCTCCAGGCTACCTGATCCGCCAGCTCTGCGCGATCTACCTTGCCGTTATTGTTCGTATCATAGATCGACTTGAGCATATCTCCGCCAAGCTGGGCGTTCGCCAGCAGCACATTGCCCTCAGCCGTACCGATGTACAGCTTGCGTGTATCTGTGCAGTAGCCTAGCTCACCAACAGCGAGTGTACCGATATTTGCTTCCTGCCCGCGACGGATTTGAATCAAGGCTTTTCGCGCCATGTATATTTCACCCCCTTAAAAAGTCCCTCCATCTACAACAGCTACAGCCAGCCGATTGCCATTTGCAGTATCGTAGATGATGCTATTCTGGTCTATATACGCCTCGATCCCGGTGCTGTTCACCACAATGCCCTTGCCAGCCTTCGCTCCTACTGCTGAGGCGGACACGGTAATCCCATTCCCCGCGCCTACAGCAAGCGTAATCACATCGCCCTGCCCGCCGCCAGTCAGGCCTGAACCAGCCGTAATCGTCTGATTCGCCTCTCCAGAGCGTACCCAAGCTGTTCCGTTGAACACGTAGTTTTTGTTCTCATCATGGATGTAGACACTCCAGCCCAGCTTCGGCTCGTAATAGCCCCATGCCGTACCGCTCCAGTGGGCAATCTGATTCGTCTTGCCCGCCCATGCTCCCGTCGCCCCTGCTGGAATAATCCAGCGGTAGCCCGCTGCCGGGGCGGCAGGCGGCGAAGCCAGCGCGCGTGAGCCTACACTATCTTGCCAGTCCAACCCGCGCACAGCATTGCTGATCTCCGTATTGATCTTCTGGGACGACCAAAGTGAAGTTCCTCCTGTGACCGTATCATTAATCTGCCGATGCCGTGTTGCATCCCCCATATGGGTGCGCAGCTCAGCCGCCGTCGCAGTATTCGTGCCGTCTGACACCTTGTTCACACTGCCGCCAGTAACATCGGCCTTCTTCACACGGGCATAGCTCGTTCCGTCTGCCACATCATCCAGCGTGCCCGTCAGGTCGGCCAGCTTCTGCGCATTGACACGCCTCCACTGCGTCCCATCATCCACGTACAGATACCCGCTGTTTGCTCCACTGCTCACATAATACAGCCTGCCGGAAGCCCCTCCGTTAGGTCGCTCTGCCTCCGATCCCGACAATGCGCGGCCGACGAACACATTCGCTGAGCCGTCGCCAATATAGATTTCTTTCGTATCTGTGCAAAACCCCAATTCGCCCGCTAGCAAATGACCGTAAGCGTCAAGTTGGGCCCTCGTTCCTCTCTTGATCTGTATCGTCTGTGCCATGTTCTCCCTCCCTCTCTATCTGATCGCCTGCGGCGTAAACGGCGATTGCTCTCCTTGGCAGGCAAAGCTGCCCCTTCGCATAAATATTGACAGCCTGTCTGTTAGGACAGCTCCGTCTTATCCTTCAAAGCGTAACCGGCTGTCGCCGTCCTTGACGGCTAAGCTTCGTTTCGCGTAGATATAGAAGCACATATAAGGCGAACAGCACTTACACATCCTTATATATCAAAAAAACCGCCGTCAATGACGCCGGAGGCTTTGTAGTTCTGCAGATCCTGCTGGGTACGAACAATACTGCTCTGTACCGCATTCATATGGGCGGCGTCCACCTGATCACCTGGCGTTTCATAGGAGATATAGACCGGGCTTTCCGAAGCAAATACCTTCACCCATGTGCGCCAGGGCGCTTCGCCGGGTGTGGACAACAGGATGTTGTCCACTCTGCGTCCTGTCAGCTCTTTGCCGGTATAACATTGAACACTTCCCTTACGCACATTGCTATGAGCCAGATACCCCTCATATACCCCGTCCTCAAGGAGCAGCTCCTCCTCGATGACATACATGCCCCCATCTTGTCGCTTGTTCAGCTTCTCCACAAAACGATCGATAGGCTCTGCTGTAGACATCAGCTACACCCCCAGACGAATCGCGCCTGCAAGCGGCACTTCTTCCGCCTCCAGTGCGATATTGGCGCTGCCGCCATTGAGCTTCAGCTCACTGTAATCCGCTACTCCCGGGATGCCCAGCAGCAGCGTACCGACCCGTGCGACACTGACATAGCTGTCCACGAAGGCCATGCTGCGGAAATAGGCCTGCAATTCCAGTGACAACGAATCGCTCACCTCCTGCAGCGTGTAGCCTGGCGCAAGCACCACCGTGCTATCGACCTCGATGCTCTTGCCTAGCGCCGGGCTAACCGTTACCTGCGCGCCGATCGGGCGCAACTGCTCGATATGCTCTCTGACCTGCTGCACCAGCTCAGCGGTTGGCGGCAGCTTGTCGCTGTCGGCAATAACCGTCTTGACGGTGCCCGGGCCGCTCCAGAGCGGATGAACCTTGACGGCGCCGACTCCCGGCACCTCAAGCGCCCAGTTTTTATAATCATACAGATTGCCCCCGGCTGATGGCGTCTGCACACGGGTCAGGTAGCGGCTGCGCAACGCCTCGTCGCTCTCCGCCTCCTTGCCCGGGACGACTACCTCTGCCAGCTCAGCACGAGCCAGACCGGCAATATATTGAATCGGCACCAGCGCGCCATAGCTCTGATTGCCGATGATGCCAGCCAACTCGCACTCCACCATGTACTCGCCTGCATCCAGCCGCCGCACAGCCTTAAAGTTCGTGTTACCCGCCGAGAAACGGCTCTGCAACGGAATCTCCAGCTTGCCATCCTCGGCATCATAGAAGATCGCCCTTCGCTGGGCAGGCGAGGCCTGCTGGCGGTTAAGGCCGAAGTCGGCGGCGCGCCGCTCCAGATATTCTCCCGTTGCCGTATCCGCGAACGACAGATCGAGATTGAGATCCAGCTCCATATACATCTGGGCGAGCTCAGCAGCAGCAGGCGCCAACGCATCATAAATGATGCTGCCTTCTCGCTTGTCGAGCACATCCGGTACCTTGGCAAGCATTCGTTCCAGCAAAAAATCAAACGTGTACGCTTCGTACATTAATTCACCCCCTGAGACACCACAAACTCGCCAGCAACAGATACGACGGTAAATTCCACCGCAATATTCTCTGCATGGCGAGTCATGCTAAAATTATCAATAGATCGTATACGTTCATCCTGCAATACAGCCTCTTTGATCCAGCGCTCCATCTCGATCTCGATCGGGTTGGGTCGAATCTCCGAGCCGTAGTCCGTACTGTAGATCAGATACACGTAACGCTCTGTCGCGAGCGCCTTGTATACGGCCTGCTTGATCGCATCCAACCCATCGATTCTACTGCTTATACGCTTCTGTCCGATATCCAGCTTGTAGGTCAGGCTCGGCTGATCCGACTGGCGCTCATATGGAATGCGCGCCGGCATTGCTCCACTTGGCAGCATTTAGCTCACCACCCGATCCAATATCACGTAGTCTTGTCCTCCTTGGCAGCGCAGCAGGATCAGCTTATCCCCCAGCTTCAGCCCCTCCTGCAGCACGACCTCCTCCGAACCGATCCTCTGCTTCTTCTCCTGCAGGGCTTGCGGCACAATCAAAAATTCACCAGGCAGCGTCAGCCGCTGATCCACGTTAACCTCCAGCGGCTGCTCGCGCGTTACTTTGCCATAGACCACGGCGACCGGATTGCCAGCCTCCACGGCACTGGCTCCAATTAGCTTGATCTTCTCAATCAGACTCATAGTCGATACACCACCAGTTCCAGCGACATTGTATGCTCATCTCCTTTGAAGCTATGACTGCACTCATTGATGACATAGAACCCCTCAATACCGAGCTCCTCGATCATGACATAGATGGTATGACCCGCCCGCAGCCCCGGGTACCCGAGCGCAGTGAGACTTAACGTCACCTGCTCGCGATTTTTCATCGTCATGAGATGCTGCAGCGTCTCCTCAATCTGAGCCTCGTTCTTCCCTTCGTCTACCTTCTCGTAATATTGGAGCGTTCCCCACTTGGCCATATTCGAGCTGTCCCGCGCCATATAGACCTCGCGCTTGCCTGTGTCCTTATTGTCCCGCACCAGCTTGATCTGATTGTACGTATCATTATCGATCGAGCGGCTGCTGCTAAAGCCCGTTAGCAGGCTTTTCTCGCCCACGACCACCTGTTGCCGCATATCCTCCAGCTTGCGCAGCGTGATGGAGCCGAAATCATCATAGAGCACGTAAAGCTGCTTCTCGGAAACCAGCGTATGATCCAGCGCGGTGCAGATGATGTCCATCAGCTTCTTGCCGTCTTCCAGCAGCTTAGGGATGGCATAGCGAGTATCCGCCAGTTCTCCTACCTGCAGCTCATTATCTGAGGCAATCTTGCGGATGATCTCTGTCGCGGTCTTATTTGTAAATACATAGGTGTCACTCGTCATCAAGTACCGGAGCTGGTCGTAAGCTGTTACGCTCAAGCTCTCGTTCTCATCCTCACTAACAATGAAAATATAACCATAGAACAGGTTCACATCATCCATGCGAATACGCAGAACATTGCCTGGCTCGAACTTGACCTCCTCCGGGGACAGAAAGGATCGCTTCAAAAATTTCATTTCTACACTGGAGGCCGCGCCTACGCGAACCGTCTTGAACGTCAAACTGCTCACCATGCCGGAGATATCCCATAAGGTTCCGTCGCGATTATCCACGATGACTTCAATCATGTCGCTCCCGTCTTCCTTCCCTCTGGTGTTATTGGCAGCTTCAGCACCATGCCGATCGGTAATTTCCTTAACTGATCCGCACGAATCGAATTGAGCTTCATGATCTCCTTGTACCGCTGCTCATCCTTCAGCTGTGTCCGGGCCACGCTCCAGAGCGAGTCCCCCTTCTTCAGCGTGTAGGTGGCCGGAGGAACCCGCTCATCAGGCCGAGGCTGCTTATCCTGCTTGGCTACCGCCTCTTCGCCCTCCTTCTGTACCACTACCGCTTTGCGGGTCAGATGAAAGCGATACTCCTTCAACGTCAGCTTAAATTCGATATCGCCACCGCTGCCTGCCACCTCGCGCCGATCGAACTGCTCGATGCTGACCGCGATGGAGAACTTGTATCCTTCAGTATGCACAAGCAGCCGAGATGGTCGCCGGGACTCCTGCCAGCGATTGATGGTGGACACATAATAGCTCGGTTCCTTCCAATGCTTACTGTCGATGGTCAAATAGTGGGCAGGTATGGCGGGAAAGACACCCTCGAAGCTCACCTCAGCCAATTGACGCGAATGAATGACATTCACCTCGCCCAGACCTATAATGTCGAAGCTCGCTCCGCGCCCTGTCTTCTTCACCTCCAGCGACTCCGGCAGCACCGGAAAATCAAACATTTCGGCGAAATTGTTATGGCTCAGGTTGATGCGATATTTCGGTTTGTTTTCCTTCTTCTCATTCAGAAGATCCTTGATTTTTTGATCGATGATATATCGCCAGAAATCCAGTTGAATCACCTCCGTAGCCCTCTCCATATGAATGTATGGCAGGCCAGCATGACCATCGCAGACAGCAGCAAGCGGCGTCTGGCACTACCCATAGACGCCGCTTGCTGTGCTTGTAATCTGCTTGGTTAATATGTCCTCAATCTTGGCGATCATCGTATCCACATCATCCCCATTACGAACATCTCCCGTCGTTACCTGAACTGTCGGGGTCAATGTAACGAAGTTCTGAATCGCCTTCATCTCCGCCAGATCGCGCATTACCTTCAGATCCTCGCTTGAGATGTCCACCTGCTCGTCAATATTGCCTAGCGAGTTGACACGGTTCACTGTACCGATATTGCCAGTACCGCCTTCGTCGGCGGTTCCCCATGTGCCGTTCTTGAGCTTGTCGGAGAGGAATGGATCAGCGTTCAGACCATTTGTCGACAAGTCGATAGCAGCCTGGGAGCCTGTCTGGTACAAGTCATTGGGATTAACATGATCCAATCTTGAGCCGCTGAGATCAACGACGTCCTCGAGGCTGGTTGGCTTCTGCATTCCATCCATCAGATTTTTGATCCCATCACTAATCGCATGCACATTATCCTCATCAAATAACTGAGCCTGACCCATATCTAAGCCAAAAATATCGTTGATCTTTTTGCTGAGCCAGTTAAATGCCGTTAAAGCACCATTAACAGCACCAATAATGGAGGTCATAAATGACCCGGCAAAGTCCTCCACGCCTACAGCCATCTTGTATAAAAATTCAAGGAAGATCATCTTGACATCATAAAACAGCTTCTCTATGGCGTAGGCCGGATCGATAAACAGATTGATAAGGAATTCGGCAAAGCTGAGCAGGAGGTTCCAGAGTACCGCTATGACATTATAGACTGTCCCCAGAAATGCCATGAATGCACCGGCAACAAAAGCCATAATCTCACCCGTTGAGACGCCAAAATAATGGAGCACCTCGATCACAACCATGATAACTGCCACAATGAGAATGACGGGCATGGCAGCTATGAGCCACTGCACGAGCCATATTGCCGCAAACACAGCGGCCGCAATGCCCAGGGCAGCTAGCGCATTAAGCACCATGTCCCAGTTGTTGAGCAGGAGCTCTACGACCCAGGTAGCTGCCTCAATGATCATGTTAAAGCCACCTATGACCGCATTAATTAAGCTATCGAAGGTGCCCGATGAATAGGCTGAGATCAGCAGATCGGCAAGCCCCATGAGGCCTGGCAATATGCCCAGTCCAATTGTCTCTCGAATGCGTTGCAAAATGCCTTGCAGGATGAGCAGCTTCCCTTCAGGGGTTGCGCCCATAGAGCGTGCCAGTCCCTCCGTATGCTGATTCAATACTTGAATGAGCATTTCGGCTCTCTGAGCCTCATTGGCGAACTTGTACATTTGCCGATCGCTTTCCGATAGAAATGAGCTAAGCTTCTCACCGTTCCGGGTTATGGATTCGATCTCGCCGTTCATCGCCCTGCCGATGAGATCGGCTGCTTCTTTAATCTGATCGGTATTTACATTGATTCCGAACATTTCGGTCGCCAGATTATACATTGGCTCCGTCAAGGCAGCGACCTGCTCTGGATCAGCTACATACTGAGCCAACTGCGCCTGACCGACAATGCCCGTATTGGCCTGAATCCCGGTCACCATGCTCAAGTCATCTGCTTGTCTCTCTACCCGATTGATGGCCTCCTGGCCAATTTTGTTCGTGTTGCCCATAACCTTCTGCAATTCCTGCTCGGCTCGGATACGCTCAAAGGCGGCATCGACCGCCTGTTTGCCGAGACTCAGTAGTTGGTTATATCCATTTTGAAGCTTAGATCCAATATCCAGACCGGATGCAATATCCCAGACCCACTTGCCAAGTCTTCCAATTCCCTTAGTAATAACCCCCCCAATATAGCTAAAGACATTAAATATCTTTCGCCCCATCCAGACGGTAATTTCGACAAAGTCGTAAACATAAGAACTAACCAACTTAGTAAATCCTAGAATCTTTTTTACGAATGGTTTTTCTATATTTATACCTTGGACAAATGTTTTTAACTTACCAAATCCCTTTTCAAAAATCTCTCTCGTTCGCGACATCGTTTTTTCTGCAAACTTTTTAATAAAATCTCCTACAAAGAGAATACCCTTCATAATCGAATTATCTTTAAATATATCACGACGCGAGCCGTTATCATTGTCACCTGTCTCGTCATCTGAATCTCCTGCTCCCCCACCATTAGGAGTACCATCATCACCTTGAGGGGAGCCAGTTGATTGCTGGCTCATTTTGGCCGCGAACTCTTGTATGGCAGCAATGCTTGCCTTCAGTTCAACCGTCATTTCACTAATCGCAGTGGTGGCTTCCTGAATAGCCCGAATAGAATCCAATGTACCGCTTATGTCTGAAATCATCATCACCACCCTTCATTTCAATTCCCCTGCCTAGCGCCGCTTCATCTTCCGCTGCTGCTGCTTCTCTGTCTTGATGCGTACATCGATCATCGCGTAGATGGCTGCACGCTCATGCCTGCTCATCGCCATCAGATTCTGCGGCAAAATATGCAGCTCGTGGAGAGCATAGTAGGCGTAATTCGCCTCCCCATCGCCCTCCTCGATCAGTTTTTTACTTCATCCACCATGTCCCCCAGCTCCTGCTCGAAGCCATTCAGCTCCTGAACTCTCTTAAGCAGGCCGCCGAATTCGCCTGGCAGCAGCATTTTGCGCAGCAGCGACTCCGCACCGATCGTGGAATATGATTTCTGCAGCTCCAGATCCTTCAGCTCGGGATACACCACGGAAGCCGCCACCAGCTTGGCTACATACTCCTCCTGATTGGTCTCCAGTGTATAGGAGCCGTTCTTCCCCTTCTGCCGACGGGTCGACGCCTTGCGAATCTCTGCGTTCTGATCCTCGGTTATGCTGCGCAGCTTCCACGGAATCGGGTTGCCCTCCTCATCCTTGAAGCGGTTCGATACGATGTACTCCTCTGTCGTCTCAATGGACGCATTTTGTGCAAAAAAAGCTTGAAATTGGCTCATCGTTATTCCTCCAAATAGTAGAATAGAATTAGGCAGGCTGCTCTCTAGCCATCAGGGCCAGGAACAGCATGCCATTGTGCAACGCATCAGATCAATGCCGCTGCCAGCAGCCTTGCGGGCGCACGACCCGCAGCTACCAGCGCGCGGTGTTCTTGCTCATGACGGCGGTCGATCGACCCCTTACAGGCTAGGCGCCTGAAATGCTTGCTCGATCAAGATGTCCTCGAACGTGAACTCCATCTCCTCCTCAAGCGCATCACTCTCCGTGTCCAGCGACGCCATGATGACACTGTTCAGATTGACATTTTTCAGCGTGACACGCTGCTCGCCGATCGAGGACGACGGGTCATGGTTGCTCACCGTAATCTGGAAGTAGGTGTCGATGCCATCCTTAATGTATTTCATCATCAGCTCACGGAACACAGAGGTTACATAATAGATGGTCATGCTGCCTGTACCGCTCCAGCCAGAGGCCTTATGCTGCACGCCCCTGCGCCCCAGCACACGCACCTCTGCCTTATTTTTCTCGACCGTTGCCTCCAGATTTTTCACATAGAACATTTCTTCCTGCTTGCCGTTAATAACTGCATATGCCTTGCCTTCCTGACCGGAAATAATGTCTCTAGCTCTCAGAAAATCCATATTACGCCACCGTCACTTTCAGATAGATTTTTTCGGCTGCATCAACTGGCTGAACACTCACTTCCATCAGCACGCTATCTACTGCCTCACCCTGCTGCACCGTAAAGTCCGTCTGTGGGTTGAAGTTTTGAATCGCAGCGATCGATTGGAGCGTCTGAAGGTAATTGACTGCCTCGTTACGCAGCATGCTGCGGCCGTCATTGTTGTTGTTCACCCGTCCTACATAAGAGGCTTCAAAGATACGCTTCAAGTCATTGGCGATGCTGTCCAGGACACGAATGACACGGTTCTTCGCAAATGAGCGGGCTTTGTCCGCCGTAAAGCGAGTCAGCGTATTGATGTCCTGCTCCACTACGGCCTGACCGTTGCTGGCCGTAAACACAAATTCGCCGTTTTGCAGCGCGGATTCGGTCTGCGTATGGGTGTAGCGAGCCGCGGCATCGACGGCCCCGTCGTAGGCGCGATAGGTCAGCGACTCATTAGGTGCTGCTCCCGCAGTAGCCCCTGCCACCCAAGCAGTCGCCTGCGCTGCCGTCAGTGTCGTGCCATCTGCCAAAATAACGCCATTCTTCACGCTGATGACTCCTTCATGATCAGCGATCGGATAGTTGGCCAGCACAGCCTGCACCTTATAGCCCTCTGTCTCCCGCAGACGGCGAATAAAGGCTGTATAGACGCCCTTCAATGCCTCATCCTCCGACACCAGCGCTACCGTATTGAAGCTTTGCAGCTCCAGTGCGGACAGAAATGCTGTATGGTCCGAATTCGCCGCAGCGCCATCTGTTCCGCCTGTCAACGGGATGCCTGCCGTCGGCTCCAGCTCGTCCGTTCCGGCGAAGCTGACCCAGCTATTCGCTTGCAGCTCACTGGCTTGCAGCGCCACCTGGCGATCGACCTCGACGCCTTCGAGCAATGTCTTCACCTCATATTTGCCCTCATGCTCCAGGCTCGACTGAATGACCACCGCCAGTTGATTGCCGCGTGTCCCGCTGTAGCGCGCCTTGATCTCCAGCACGCCGTGTGTGGCAGATGCCTGAACGCCTGTATTCAGACGATACAGCAGCAGCGTCTGCGCACGCTTCAGCGCTTCCTGCACCAGCAGCAACTGTGGCGCAGACAGTTCATAGCCTAGCACCTCCTTCAGATCTGCCTGGCTCGACTGAATACGGAGCAGTGTCTTCTCCGCTCCCCATGACAGCGGCAGCGCCAGAGCGGCGACCCCGCGCTCGCCTGTTGTGCCCACGGTTTGCGGGGCACTGCTCATATTAATGTAGACGCCTGGGCGCACCTTATTTTGTGTAACGAATGTTCCTCCTGCCATTTACTTCGCCTCCTGATTGATGAATGAATTGATGATTTGCTGCAGCTCTGCGTGTGTATAGAGCCGCCCCTCCTCCAGCAATGCCTCGATCATATCCTTCTCCAGATGGGTATACCCCTCCGAGGTTAGATATTGCTGCTTGCTATATGCTGGCGGAGCTTGACGTTTATCTCCTCGCCGATCGGCATTTGCCGCCCTCTTTGCTTCCTCCTGAATGCTCATTGCTTCATATCCACCTCCATACTCATGCCTTGCATCGGTTGTGCAGGCGGCTTCTGCTGCATCAGGGCTACATCATAGTCGACCTTGAAATGCAGCCTTCCCTGCAAGGTTCGGCATCGCTGACGCTTGCCTCTGAGCAGACCGTCTGCCGTCATTAACTCCAGGGTCAGCCCGTATAGCTGCTCGTACACCTCCAGTTGCGTCTTCGCCTCTTCCTCAGCTCCCCGCATATACTCAATATCGAAGCTATGCGTGCGTATGAAGCGGTTTCCCCGCTCCTGCTCCTGAGACGAGGACAGCAGGCGAACGACCAAGCATGGCATCTGTTCGCTGCTCTCCGGTGCACTCTCTTGAATCGGTACCGCAGGAAAATGAGCGGCCAACATGCCGACCAAGCTCGCCCGCACACTCGTGAGCGTCGTCACTGAAGATTTCACCCCCTCCTCAACCACCACATACAAGTGCAGACAGGCGATGCCATCTATGGACGGCATCGCCTGTTTCATGCAGCTATATAAGGCTGTTATAAGCCATTTCACTTGACACTCTATATAACAAGCGTAAACGGCTGTCGCCGTCCTTGACGGCTAAGCTTTGTTTCGCGTAGATATAGAAGGCGAACTGCACTTATACATTCTTATATATGCACAAAGGCTGCCTCTAGGGCAGCCCTTGCAACTTGCAGTGGTTGTTTATCTTTTTTGTCTACATTACCATAATAGCACGGGAAAAAGCGGAAAAGGGGACGCGCTCGGGACTTCGATGGGACATCTGCGGGACAGCTCTCACGGCCCCTGCTTCGGGCTCTTGCAGGGAGCTCTCGTGAATCCTGGTCATCGTCATGGATCGCCCAGCGCAAGCTGCTAGAGCTATCGGGAGTCTGAGAACGAAGAAACCCGCTCCGATTGTTGCCGGAACGGGTTATGTTCGTATTCCCTAAGCCAGCCCTGCCAGCTCAGCATATTCATGGATCGCCTTCGGCTTCCAGCGGGAGAAGGTTTTGCGCACAATCAGGAGCTGAGCCGATACCTCCTCCACCGACAGCCCTTCTATGAACCGCAATCGCAGCAGCCGGGAGTAATCGGGCTTGTAGGAGGCCAGCGACTCCAACGCATGGTCGATATGGTCCTTCTGCTCCTGCAGCGCCTTCAACTCATCCAGACGTCTGACCGCCCCCTCATAGCCCTCGTAGCTGTCCCCATCACCGCGGCGCGCCTCCAGCACCTTGGCAATCCGATGAGCCAGATCATTAAGCTTCCCCTGATCCTCCTCATCCGCTCCGTGCACACGCCGCACCTCACGCAGTTGGCTGAGCGTCCCGGTCGTATAATTCTCAATATAAGCATGCGCCGTCAATTCCAGCTCCTGCTCCCTCGGAGACAGATACATATAGGAAGGCATCGACTTCAGCTTGCGGTGCAGCGCCTGCAAGCGGTCGCCCTCCGGCCCGCGGGAGACCGCGATGCCCATCCCAACCGGCTGCTTCTCCAGCATGGCAATCCGCCCCGCCAGACGCTTGTACCCCTTCAACTGCTCGATCACCTCATGCTCATAGGAAGGCTTACCCGCCATTGCCACCGTTACCATAGGATGCAACACTCCTTTGCACACTTGTTCTCATACCTTCTTGTTCTCTATACCTTTTATAGAAGAAAGAGCTCTGTATAGCCCCCAGCAACAACAGAAAAAGGAACGTTTGTTCTCTTCTATTTTAGTTCCTTTTAGGAACGAAGTCAACTCATTTCTTCATTTATATTCCTGTTTTTTCTTCAAAATAAGGTTTCAATTCGGAACAATATAGTGTAAAATAAAGGTATTATGTTCCGGTGGTGATACAACATATGACGAGCTTTCATCTGCGTTTTAGACAGCTTAGAGAACAACAACAATGGACCCAAGATGAAGTTGCGGACAAGTTGGGCGTTCAGCGCTCCACGATTGCAGGCTATGAATCTGCTGAGAAGAACCGGATTCCAAGGGAAGAGACACTGCACAAGATTGCAGATCTGTTCCAGGTCTCTCTGGATTACCTGCTTGGACGCTCTGAGATTCCCTCGATGGATCGCAGCTACTCGCCCCCGGCACCTGACTGGGCAACCTCCAAGGACAAGCGCGATCTGAAGCTGATGCTCCAAAGCCCGGAGGTGCTGTTCTTTGACGGCATCGAGTTTTCCGAGGAAGATCGGGCGAAGATGATGGGGGTCATGGAGACCATCTTCTGGGACGCGAAGAAGAAGAACAAGGAAGCCTGGAAGAAAAACCGCGAGAAGAAGAAGCCTCAAGGCTGAGACAGGCGTGCACTCTAATTTCGTTCCGATTAGGAACTAATTTTAGAGTGCGCCGGTCTTCGGCTGGAGGCAAGGGATGTGCAGCACAACTGGGAGGTTGTTGAAGGCGGGGATGTCATTGGATATTAAAAAGAGAACACGCAATTTGTACAGCAAGCATCGAACCAACTGTCCCTTCAAGCTGGCTGAGAAGATGAACATCACGATATTGATGCTGCCTCTCCCGCAGGAGGTCAAGGGCTACTGTCAGCGACTGCTCAAGCAGAAGTATATTGTGATCGATCAAAGCCTGAGCGAGAATGAGCGGCGCTTTATCTGCGCTCATGAGCTGGGCCATATGATATTGCATAAGGGCTTCAACCATTATTTCATTACGCGCAGCACGCATTTTATGATCGGCAAATTCGAGCGACAGGCGAATGAATTCGCCGTCAAGCTGCTCTCCTGCGGCGAGCAGATGGAGCAGGGCGAGCCGCTCGAATGGTATTTACGCCGATGCGGCGTTCCTGATGAGATGCACAGCTATTTCTTTTAAGCCATGCTGTCAATGCAGCAGTCCGGTGAGCGGCTCCCTTTCTCAGGCGAGCGCCACCGGACTTTTTTACTGTTAGCAAGGCATGCTTCGGCCTATTGCGCATTCAAAGCATCGTAAGCCGCTTGATACTCATCGATAATCTTCTGTCCGCCGGCTTGGAGCCACTTCTGGATGTCCTGATCAAGCCCGGCATCATCGATTTTGCCCATAATGTACTTGGTCTGAGCATCCTGCAATAGCTGATCCAGCTCTGCGCCGCGCTCGGAGTAGGTGACGGAGGACAGGGTCAGCGCCGCGTTCGGAATCGCATATTGGGCGTTTTCCTTGGCCATCCGCGTTCCCTTCTCTCCCAGCTCCGTATCCTTGAGCGTCTTCACATGATATCCTTCCACATTCGGCAGATTGTCGCGGTATGGCTTCACCTCGCGCTGGAACAGGCTGAAGTCGAGGAATTCCGTCCGGTCATCCTCCGTATAAGCAAAATGCTTGCCCTCAACGCCGCGCATGAGCAGTGTCGCCAGCGGCTCATCCATCAGCTTGTCGAGAAAGCCGAGCAATTGCTTCAGCTCCTCCTCAGAGGCTACTGACGACCTCGGGATCGCCAAAAATCCATTATGCCCCGGCTCGCCTGCCAGACGGATGCCGTCCGGCCCGGCGAAGGCGGCGTTATCCACTACCGCATTCGGATCGTTGGCTATCAGACGATCATGCTGGCTCTTGACGCTCTGCGCCACTGCGTTACCCAAGCCGGCGCGCCCGCTATCAAAAAACTTGCTCGATTCCGAGCTATCCAGCACGGCAAAATCCCGATTGATCAGCCCCTCCTCAAACATGCGGCGAAGCATCGCCAGCACCTCGCGGTATTCCTTGGTCATCATCTCCGGTGTGATCTTGCCGTCCACCATCCCCCAGCGGTTCACACCGCCGATGCTGACGGCCAACCTTGTCGGGAGCGCCGAGTTGCCGAGATTGTACTGCTTCTCCAGTACGAAGCCATACGTATCGTTCTGCCCGTTGCCATCCGGGTCCTGCTGCACCATCGCCTTCTGTGTCGCGTACCAGTCGTCCAGCGTCACCGGAACACTCAGCCCCAGCTTCTCCAGCCAATCCTTGCGATAATTGAAGGCCGCCCGGCCAATATCCCGAAACAGCGGCACCCCGTACACTTTACCCTCCACCGAAATATTTTTATAATGCTGCTCCCCTTGCGCCGCCAGATTCGGATAATCCTGCAAATACGGCCCCAGCTCCCAGAACATATCCGACTGGATGGAGCTGATGATGAGCGGCGTGTAGTTCAGCTTGACAATCTTCGGCAGCTCGCTGGAGGCGATCATGACACTGATCTTCTCATCATAGGTCGATTGCGGAATCCACTGAATATCCAGCTTGACACCCGTATACGCCTCGATCGCCCGCTCCACCTCATTCCCCTTGGCTGGAATATCTCCGACCTGCGTCAGGCCAATCGATACCTTTAGCGGCTCCTTTGTCCCCTCCGCATCGGAGGCAGGCCGCTCCCTATCCGCGCCATTGCTCCCGCAGCCTGCCAGCAGTCCTGCAGCCAGTACACACGAGGCCACGCCAGCAAGCCAGCGCCGCCCTTTCCTTGTCGTCTTTACCATACGTATTTCCCCCTTCTTCACTCATTTTCCCGTCTGCCCACTCGCCCAGTTGGAGCAGGTCTGCACCACATAGGTTCAGCTCCAGTGCCTTACCACGGTACAACAGCACCTACGCGCCCGCGACCGTGCATCACGGTGCATTCCCGTACTACCCCTTGACGGAGCCGAGCAGGATGCCCTTAACAAAATGCTTTTGCAAAAACGGATAGACCAGCAGGATCGGTGCTGTTGCAAATACGACGACCGCCATCCGAATCGTGAGCGGCTGAATGTCCATTTCTTCAAAGCTGGCATCTCCGAACCGGCTTTGCGCCAATATAACAATCTCCCGCAAATACACCTGAATCGGCCATTTGGTATTATCGTTGATATACAGCACCGCACTGAAGAACGTATTCCAATGATCGACCGCATAAAACAGCGTAAAGGTCGCCAGAGCCGGGCCGGACAGCGGCAGAACGATGCGAAAAAAAACGCCGAGGTCATTGCAGCCGTCCATTTTGCCCGAATCCTCCAGCTCCTCCGGTATGTTCTGAAAAAAGTTTTTGAGCACAATCAGATTAAATGCACTGATCGCCGCTGGAAACATCAGCGACCATAATGTATTGGTCAGGCCGAGATTTTTCACGACAAAATACGTTGGGATCATCCCGCCGCTGAACAGCATCGTGAACAGCACCATCAGCATCAGTCCCTGCCGTCCCCGCAGCCTTCTGCGCGACAACGGATAGGCCATCAAGGACGTCAGCAGCAGATTAATAAATGTTCCCAGCACCGCGACATAGATCGTAATCAGCAAGCTGTTCGTCAGTGTCGGCGTCGAGAAAATGTAGCGGTACGCAGCCAGCGACCATTCCTTCGGAAATAATATCAGTCCGCCGCGTGCCGCCTCCTGGGGACTGGTGAAGGAAACCGCAAGTACATACACAAACGGCAGCACCGCGGCCAACGCCGCCAGCGACAGCAGCACGACATTCACCAAGTCAAACCATCGGCTGCCCCATGATCGATCTTGAATCACCGCAGCTCCTCCTTTCGTCTAGAAGACCCCTTCCTCGCCAAACCGCCGTGCCAGCCAGTTCGCGCCGAACACGAGCACGAAGGCGATCGCAGACTTGAACAGCCCGACAGCCGCACTGTAGCTGAACTGTCCCTGAGTCATGCCCTTCGTATAGACGAAGGTATCGAATACTTCCCCGACCTCGCGGTTCGTCGGCGTCAGCATCAGGAAGATCTGCTCGAAGCCCGTATCCAGGAAATGGCCCAGTCGCAGAATCAGCAAAATCACAATCGTGCTGCGAATCGCCGGAAGCGTCACATGCCACAGTTGCCTCCACCGGCCTGCCCCATCCATACGAGCTGCCTCATACTGCTCCATATCCACGCCGGTCAACGCGGCCAGGAAGATGATCGTTCCCCAGCCGACCTCCTTCCAGATCTGCTGCGAGATGATGACCGTGCGGAAATATTCCGCCTCCAGCAAAAAGGCGATCCGCTCTCCCGTCAGCCGATAGAGCAGCTCATTCACCAGTCCGTTCTCCGTCGTCAGCAAAATGTAGCTGAGGCCGACCACCACGACCCAGGATACAAAGTGCGGAATATACACCAGCGTCTGCACAACCCGCTTGAAGCCGCTGCGCCGCACCTCATTCATCATCAGTGCCAAAATAATCGGAGCCGGAAAAAAGAACACCAGATTATACACCGCCAGCACCAGCGTATTGCGAAACAGTGTCCAAAACTGCAGCTCGCCGAACAAACGTTCAAAATGTCTCACCCCGGCCCACGGGCTGTCCATAAACCCGAGATGGGGCTTGAAGTCCTGAAAAGCCATGACCAGACCGTACATCGGCACATACTTGAAAATGACAAAATAAAGGATGCCCGGCAGCAACATTACGTACAGCCAGCGGTCGCGGAGCACATCCATCATCAGCGCGGCACGCCTGCGGCTTTGCGGCTGTATGCCAGTATGAAGCGGCTCTGGGTGAGCGCCCGTCTGCTTCCCCATTTATCTCCCTCCCCTCTGCAAGCGGATACGGATCCATCATGCCCCCTGCGGCTTTGCTGCGCATCCCCCCCAGTTAACCTGCTATCCTCTCTCCCCGTCCCACAAGCATGGATACCCCCTATGCAACATGGCATACTCCCTAGACAACCCGGACAGCCCCGCCTTAGGAGGAGCCCCATGGCCCGGACTACTCCATGTCGTCATCCTCCGCCAAGCGGCTGCGCTGCTCACGGTATTGCCCTGGCGTCATGTCGGCATATTTGCGGAAGCTGCGAATGAACGCACTCGTATTGTTGAACTGCAGTTGCTCGCCGATGTCGGCAATCTTCAGCGTTGTCGTCTCCAGCAGCCGCTTCGCCTGCTTCATCCGGTAATCGCTCATATATTCGCTGAAGGTTCTGCCGATATGCTTCTTGAAGACACGACTCAGATAGACCGGATGATAATTCAACCGCTGCGCGCACAGCTCCAGAGTGAGCGGCGTATGGTAGCCGTCATGAATCATTGCTGCCATCTGCTCTGCGATGCTGTCATATTGCTTCTCCTCGCGCGCCTGGAGCTGCCGCGCCACCGGACGGAACAGCCGCTCGGTGAACCACTGCTGCAGCTCACTGCGCGTATGAAGGGCGAGCAGTTGCTGAAGCTGCCGGTCTCCATCGAACACGGCGGAGAGCGGCACTCCCCCATCCCGAAGCTGCTGCAGCACGCGGGCGATGAATTGAAGCAATAACGCAAGATGCTCTCTACGGTACGTCTCCCGTTCAAGAATCTCGGTCAAGTAGCCGTGGAAGGCTTCCTCCAGTTGTGCTTCGTCCTGCTCCCTCAAGTAATGGATCATGCGATCCTCCATGACCTTCAGATGCGCATAGACAACCTCCTCGGAGCTGCCACCCGCAGCGGCATCGTCATAATGAACGATAATGCCGTAGCCAAGTCGAATCCGGCTCTTCAGTGCGGACAGACTCTCCTCATAGGCCCGAACAGTCTCTGCCAGCAGCGGAAATGGCCGGCTAATGCCGATGCTGACCCCCAGAGCAAGGTAATGCCACACCTGCTCCTTCACCTGCTCCGCGATGGCATAGGCCGCGCGTTTGGCTTCCACCGAGTCTGCCTCGTCCAGCACCAGCAGCGTGGCCTGTGACTGATCGAACAGGATCGGCTCAAATCGGCGGGCAACCGGCAGCAGCTCTCCGACCATATTGTTAATTGCGAACAACAGTAAATCCCGGTCAACAGAGCCAAAGCGGGTCCCCTCCAGCGGATCGAGCTGCACGGTCATAACGGCCAGATGCCCCCAGCGCAGCGGGAATCCGTATACGCCTCCTTGTTGCTGTAGTTGACCGCCCTTATCCTGCCCGGCGAACAGCTTCAGCACCATATATTCCTTCAAATGCCTGGCCTGGCCCCGCATCTGCTGCTGCAACTGACTACGCGAGATGGCCAGGCTGCGCAAGCTGCTCTCAATCTCGCTCAGCTCGCTTGGCCTGCGCGCGACAGGCTCCATCCCGAGCTGCTGTACAACCTCAAGCAGCCGCCGAATTGGAAGATACATGCGCAAGCTCCCAAAGTAAGCGCTAACAAGAACCAGAGCCAAAATAAGCAGCCCGCTGACCGCAGTGAGGATGGCAATGCTCTTGGTCTGCTTGGTCACCTCCGAGAGCGAGGTAACCGAAATATAGGTCCAGCCGTTGTATGCGGAGGATTGATAGGCTACGACGACCGCTGTGCCATCCGCCATCGTCGAACGGAATACTCCGGCACCGCGGGAGCTGCTTCGCTCATCGACTACTGCTGCGCGCTCATAACCGGCATCGCTCTCTCCGTTCGGATACACCTCTTTGCCTTCCTGTCCTTCCGCCCCTGTGGCTGTAGCCACAGCACTATCCCTGCCCATAGCAAGCCTTGCAGCAACCTGCTCCATAGCGGTGCCATAGCCAGCACCCGGAGCGACGAACAGATTCGCGGAGTCTGCCGCAGCATTCCCCTGACCCATCAGCCTCGCCAATACCTCTGCGCTGATCTTGCCATACCGCTGCTGCTGGGCAGGCGTGCCGAGGAAGTCCACCCCATCCTGACCGATAATGTAATGAAAGCCCATCTCCTTCGTTCGCGACAATAGACTTTCCATATCCTGCTTGAGCACCTCAACCACCATCAACCCACGCGGCACCTGCTGCCTGGGGATCAATGGAACCTTTTGCACCAGCCGCACGGTACGAGCTTCGCGATCCGCTCCTGCCTCCATGGCCGATCTGTTGCCCCCCTCGCCCATTCCCGCCACGGGTTTTTCAGCCATGCCCTCATCGACAAACAGACTGCGGGGGTCGCCCGCATACGCCAGAAAGCGAGCACGCTCCTGGAACAATGGCAGCGGCTTGAACTGATCCAGCCCTACCACCCATTGCGACTCCAAATTGGCAAAATAGGCCCGATGGACCGGAATCGACGTCTGCAGACTGAGCAGCCCGGTCGTCATCTCCCGCACCTCAACGAAATTTTCCTCTGTCCACTGCTGGCCAAGCGCCTGGCGCACAAGCGGTGAATTGGAAAACTGCAGGGTAGATTTCTCCAGTGCCTTCAGCATCTGTTCAAGCTGCAGCCGCGTTTGCTGCAGAATGAGCTGATTCCCCTCACTCACCTTCTCCTCCACAGCCTCCGCTGCGATGAAATAGGACAGACCGCCAGTCATAATGACGGGCAGTGTGCCGATAACCAGACTGAACAGCAGCAGCCTCCACAAGTAGGTTCTCATCTCGTTCCCCCTCTCTGGACTCATCCCATGTACGAACCAAAAAATAGAGACTATTTCTTAGAATCGCACAAAGACGACGTTGCCGTCTATAGTCCTGAGACAACTTTGGCGGTAATCTGAGGTGCTCTGTAAAGCACAGCCATTTTGTTTTATAATAAAGTTAGTGCAATTGCAAGGAATTAGCAGAGACAAGGAGCTCGAAATAATGAATCAACTTACAACTACCGAAATTAAGCGTTTCAAGAATGAACTGACCCGTTTTATGATGATGTATAAATTCGCGCTGGATGCCCTGGAAACTAGAGTGGAAATATTAAAGGAAGAATTCCAACTGCTCCACGACTATAATCCCATCGAGCACACCAAGTACCGCCTGAAGTCGCCGGAGAGCATCATGAGGAAGCTCTATCGCAAAAATGTCGGTTTTTCCTTCGCCAATGTGCGAGCTGAGATTAAGGATATTGCCGGACTGCGCATCACGTGCTCATTTTTGTCGGATATTTACCGCATTCAGGAAATGTTTGAGCGTCAGAGCGATCTGAAGGTGCTGGAGATCAAGGACTATATTAAGCATCCCAAGCCCAATGGCTACCAAAGCCTTCATCTACTGCTGGATGTTCCGGTGTATATGTCTGATCGACTGGAGCATGTGTGCGTGGAGGTGCAGGTGCGCACGATTGCGATGGATTTTTGGGCCAGTCTGGAGCATAAAATTTTTTACAAATACAATCAGGAGGTGCCTTCGCGACTGCTCAACGAGTTGAAGGAGGCTGCGGATTCCGCATCCGCGCTGGATAAGCAGATGGAGCGGCTACACCGCGAGATTGAGGAAATTAAGGAAAAGCAATCTTCCGAAGAAATGGATGATCTGCGCCGCATTATTATTAACAACCAGCAATTCTCGCTGCCTCCCGCCCTGCTCCAACTGCTAGAGGAGCAGCAGGATTCCTAAGATAACCCAAGATGGTGCTATATGACTGTGCGACTGTGCGCTCATCGTCTTATCGAATGACTCGGACACCTGCGATTCATCCAGCAGGAGAGTTTCAGCGTCCCCCCTCGGGCACTCAGGCTATGGTCAGTGAGCAGTAGCCCATGAGCAGCAGGCGGTGAGTTAGGCAATCGTGCCCTCCCACTCCAGGATACAGTGCATATGCTGTACCAAAGGAGTGGTAGCTGTGGCAAACTATCGCATCATTGTCGACCTGTCCGACCGGACGCTTTACCTGCTCGATGGCAATACCGTCACACGCGCCTTCCCTGTCGGGATCGGCAAGATGGTCACCCGTACTCCGACGGGGGAATTTCGCATCATTAACAAGCAGTACAATCCCGGCGGGCCGTTCGGTGCGCTATGGATGGGACTATCCAAGCCACACTACGGCATTCATGGCACAGATGATCCTTCATCGATTGGCCGCCTTGTTTCACATGGCTGCATTCGCATGTACAATGACGATGTGCTGGAGCTGTCCTCGTTGGTACCGATCGGCACCAGAGTTACGATTCGTGAATAGCGCTTTGCCTTTGCCTGCAACCCTTTCTAATTCGTTACGTATACACCTGTATCTGAAGCAACGAAAGGAGTGACCGCAATGCGTTACCAAGCGGGAGGTGCCATGATTCATTGCCCTTGTTGCCAGCATGATACGTTCTCCAAGGATTACCGCCAGTTGAATTCCAAAGGGGCAACCTTTTTCGGGCTGGACTGGGCGAACCGGAATGCCGTCATTCTCATCTGCAGGCGCTGCAGCCACATTTCCTGGTTCATGGAGGAGCCGGGAGAACGGAAATATTAATGAAAATACGCCTTTGCTCCGCATACGACGGGCTGAAGGCGTATTTTTATGGTCACTGTCAGAGCACATCACGCCCAGCGGACGTTGAATACACCCTTTATTGCTGTGCCTGAACATCGTCTAGCTTTAGCTCGGTCTGAGAGTCGAAGCGGATTACATAGGTCACTCTTCCCCGCGCATCCTTGCCCTGCTCAGCGGAATCACCATAGCGGTTCGCATTGATCGTCACAGAGCGATACACGTACCCGCCTTCCTCCAGCAAGGTTTGGATACGCGCGGCCGCCTCCAGCAGCTCTTCTCTGCTGCTCTGGCTAGCATCGAGCACCATGTACAGCCATGGCGGCTTCGGCAGTGCCAGCTCTCGACTCCAGCTAGCACCTGCTGGCAGTTGCCCGCGCAGCACCTCGACATGGGTCTCTACAAGCCGAAGCGATGGCACCTGCGGCTGCAATAAGGCTTGTAGCTCCGCAGACGCCTCCCGGCCGAGCTGCTCCATCTTCTCCTCATCGAGCCGGCTGGTATATAATCCGTCAGCGGCCACAGTCGTTGGCCATATTCCGCCTCTCATGCGAAATTCAAACTCTCCCGGAGGATTCGCCTCCTGCTCCACGCCGCCGATGATCACTGCCTCGAAGATATATTCCTCATTTTTGAACGTATAGCTTGCCTTCTTCACTCTCAGCTCCAGCTCTGGATATTGCTCCTTCAGATACTGCTCCAGGCTTTGCTGCGCCAGCCACTTGCTCGCCGGATTGCCGTTAAAGGCGTTATAGATGAACAAAACCAACAGAGCAAGAAGCCCCAATGCCAGACCATAGATTCGCTTTTTAGATATCATCCTTCTCCCCGCCCTCCCTTAGCTTTCGTATCAGCCACCCCATGCAGCAGCCTATCATCGCAAATCCCCCGTGAAGGAGAGCTAACAGTGCCCCCGATGCAAATGAGTGCAAAACGTAGATGATTAGAGAATCGCCCCCGCTCCCCGATGCCCATTCCGCTATACTTTGCCCCAGCGACCAGAGCAGGATGGGCGCCGCAGAGATGGCCAGCACGGTCACCGCGCTGCGGTAGAACAGATAAGTGAGCAGCCCCAGCACCGTATACCAGAGTATGAATCCGAAGCTGTTATTAAGCAGTGAGGTCTGGAGAGCCAGGAAGAAGGACAATGCAACAAACAGCAGTTGATAGAGTGACAACCGCCGCTGTATTCGTCTGATCATAGCCGAATAGTCCGCTGCGGGCGGAGGAAGCTCTGATGGAGTAATCTGCAGTGGCTGTGCTGCATGCTGTGCCAGCTCCTGATATTCATCTGAGCTGCCAAGCTGCTCCTCCAGCCACTGCTTCGTCTCCGGCTGCAGCAGATTCTCATGATATAATGGGAGCAGATCCTCTATAATATATCGCACTCTACGATCCATAATATCCCTCCAACTCCTTATGCAGCTTTAATTTGGCACGATGGAATGTCACTCTGGCATAATTCTCGCTCTGTCCGATCAGCTCACCGATTTCCTTGAATGACAGTTCCCCATACGCTCTTAGAATCACGATCTCCTTCGCGTTCTCCTCCAGCGAATTGATCTTGTCCAGCAGCAGGCGCTGCTGTTCACGCTGCAGCACCTGCTGCTCTGTCGTCAGTGCCCGCCGCTCAGCCTCCTGCGGCTCTATTCGAGCGGCTAGCTGCCGTCGATAGCGCCTGGAACGGTATTCCTTCCTCAACACATTAACAGCGATTGCAAACAACCATGTGGACAGGGAGGAGCGTTCGCCAAATGAAGCATGGTTCTTCATGGCTTGGTAGAAGGTTTCATGAGTCAGATCCTCTGCCGCTTCCTTCATGCCCGTCTTGGCATAGAAATAGGCATAGATTCGCGGTTGAATCTCTCGGTACAGCTCCTCCAGCTTCAAGCGTCTTCCTCCCCCTCTCCCGTTGTCTGTTACATTCCCTTATTGGATTCGCTTATTCATGTAGTACCTCAAGCTTCCCATTCGTTACAGCTACTTCAGAAATTAAATACAAAAAAAGCATCCCCCGTCTACATTAGCTGTAAACGGAGGATGCCTGTTGCTATTGTTGCGCTGCCGGCTCTTCCTCTGTCTTGGCGCCGCCCTGGTTGTTCAGCACAACCAGTTCGCCTTCCTTCTCATCGATCGTCAGCGAATCGCCCTTGGAAATATTGCCGCGGAGCAGCTCTTCCGACAAGCGGTCCTCAATATGCTTCTGAATCGCGCGGCGCAGTGGACGCGCCCCATATTGCGGATCATAGCCCGTGTCAGCCAGGAATTTCTTGGCTGCGTCGGTCAGGACGAAGTCCACATCCTGCTCGCGCAGACGCTTGCGCAGCTCCTCAGACATCAGCGTGACGATCTCGGCAATATGCTCCTGCTCAAGCGAGTGGAATACGATCGTCTCGTCGATGCGGTTAAGGAACTCTGGACGGAAGCTTTTCTTCAGCTCCGCCATAACTTTATCCTTCATCTGCCCGAATTCACGACCGGCATCATGCACAGCAGTGAAGCCCAGTGTCGAGTTGCGCTTGATCTGATCCGCCCCTACGTTGGAGGTCATGATGATCAGCGTATTGCGGAAATCAACGACACGTCCCTTGGAATCCGTCAGACGGCCATCCTCCAGCACTTGCAGCAAGATGTTGAACACTTCAGGATGCGCCTTCTCGATCTCGTCCAGCAGCACTACAGAGTATGGCTTGCGGCGTACCTTCTCCGTCAGTTGGCCGCCCTCTTCATAGCCGACATATCCCGGAGGCGCACCGACAAGACGGGAGGTCGAATGCTTCTCCATATATTCAGACATATCGATCCGAATGACCGCATTCTCATCCCCGAACATCGCTTCGGCGAGCGCTCTGGCAAGCTCCGTCTTGCCGACACCGGTAGGGCCCAGGAAGATGAAGGAGCCCATCGGACGCTTAGGGTCCTTCAGGCCGGCACGCGCGCGACGGATCGCCCTGGATACAGCGCTGACCGCTTCCTTCTGACCGATTACCCGGTCATGCAGAATGTCTTCCATCTTCAGCAGACGCTCCGTCTCGCCCTCAGCCAGCTTGCTGACCGGAATTCCTGTCCAGCTTGCAACAACCTGCGCAATATCCTCCGGCGTAACCTCCGAATCGGTACGACCCTGCTTTTCCTTCCACTGATTCTTCGTCACATCGAGCTCTTCGCGAATCTTCTGCTCCGTATCGCGCAGTGCCGCTGCCTTCTCGAACTCCTGACTTTGAACAGCCGCGTCCTTCTCCTTGCGGATATCCTCCAGGCGGTTCTCCAACTGCTTGAGGTTTGGCGGTACCGTATACGAGCGAAGCCTTACCTTGGAGCTGGCCTCGTCGATCAGGTCAATCGCTTTATCCGGGAGGAATCGGTCTTGAATGTAGCGGTCGGATAGCTTCACCGCTTGCTCGATCGCCTCATCGGTAATTTTCACCCGGTGATGCGCTTCGTAGCGGTCACGCAGACCGTGCAGAATCTGAACAGCCTCCTCCGGAGACGGCTGGTCTACCGTAATCGGCTGGAAGCGGCGCTCAAGCGCGGCATCCTTCTCAATATATTTGCGATATTCATCGAGCGTGGTTGCCCCGATGCATTGCAGCTCTCCTCTAGCCAGTGCTGGCTTGAGAATGTTGGAGGCATCGATCGCCCCTTCAGCGCCGCCCGCACCGATCAGCGTATGCAGCTCGTCGATGAACAGAATAATATTTCCAGCCTGACGAATCTCATCCATAATCTTCTTCAGACGATCCTCGAACTCGCCGCGATACTTCGTACCCGCCACGACAGAGCCCATATCGAGCGTCATGACACGCTTGTCGCGCAGCGTCTCTGGAATCTCGTTGGCGATGATCTTCTGCGCCAGTCCCTCTGCGATCGCGGTCTTGCCGACCCCCGGTTCCCCGATCAGCACCGGATTGTTCTTGGTTCTGCGGCTGAGCACCTGGATTACACGCTCAATCTCCTTGCTGCGTCCAATAACCGGATCGAGATTGCCTTCGCGGGCGATCGCCGTCAGATCACGCGCCAGTCCATCCAGCGTAGGCGTGCTCACATTAGCTGGAGCCCCGTGGCTGCTCGACACGGCCTCACTACTGCCCAGCAACTGCAGCACCTGTTGGCGTGCCTTGTTCAGGCTGATGCCGAGATTGTTCAGCACGCGAGCCGCGACGCCCTCGCCTTCCCGGATCAGGCCGAGCAGGATGTGCTCTGTGCCAACATAGGTATGACCCAGCTTGCGCGCTTCATCCATGGACAGCTCGATCACTTTCTTCGCTCTTGGCGTATAGGCAATATTGGTCGGCTGCTCTTGACCGCGGCCAATCAGCGTCTCGACCTCATCTTGAATTTTCTCCAATCCCAGGCCCAGTGCGATCAGAGCTTTGGCAGCAATGCCCTCTCCTTCACGAATAAGACCCAACAGGATATGCTCTGTGCCGATATTGTTATGCCCCAGCCTAACGGCTTCTTCCTGCGCCAGTGCCAAAACCTTCTGTGCTCGTTCAGTAAATCTTCCAAACATCATAGCGATACACCTCCAGCTTTAAGTTTGCTGCGTTAAGTATCGGCGAATCAGCTCAGCCCGCCGCACATCCCGCTCCTCCGAATTTAACTTCTCCTCGAAAACCTGCTGCAAAAATCCAGGCTGCATCAGCACCATCAGTTCATTCATCACCTGCGGCCCCGCGCTCTCAATCAATCCCAGATCGATGCCTAGCCGCAGATCGGACAATCTCTGCGCTGCTTCCTTGGAATCCATAATCGCTGCATGAGACAAAATACCATAGGAGCGAAGCACCCGATCCTCGATACGAATCTTCGATTCAGCCATCAGCCGTTCGCGTGCTGCCTTCTCATGCTCGATAATCTGCCTGGCGACACTATGCAGATTGTCGATAATCTCATCCTCGGATTGGCCCAGCGTAATCTGGTTGGAGATCTGGAACAGATTGCCCACCGCCTCGCTGCCTTCCCCATAGATGCCCCGTACCGCTAGACCGACCTGCGTAATAGCGGACAAGATGCGATTAATCTGCTTGGTGAGCACCAGAGCCGGCAGATGCATCATCACCGATGCGCGAATGCCGGTTCCCACGTTAGTTGGGCAACTGGTCAGATAGCCGCGCTGCTCATCAAAGGCGTAATCGACCTGCGATTCAAATATATCATCAATTTGGCTGGCCAATGTCCAGGCTTCCTTAACCTGAAAACCAGGGTACAGACATTGGATGCGCAAATGATCCTCTTCGTTAATCATTATACTGACGGATTCGGAATCGCTCAATATTAAAGCGCCCGCCCGCGATTCACTGGCAAGATTCGGGCTGATCAGATGCTTCTCGACAAGCACCCGTTTCTCCAGTTCACTCAGCTCTGACAATATAAACGTGTCAAAGGTTCCTGCCTGCTGCAAATCGGTTGACCCAGCAACTGCTGTCAGTTGCTCCATCACCTCACGCGATTGCTGATTGGTCGCTAGCATTGGAAACGGCTGCTTTTGCAAATTGCGCGCAATGCGAATCCTGCTGCTGATTACGATCTCGGAATCGGGTCCCTCGCTGCGCATCCAATCACTTAATGCTTCCTGAGCAAAACGTCGTTTTCCCACCGTAATCCCTCCTGCCTCTTAGCCGGATTGGCCAATCTTGCGTTCAAGCTCTCGAATCCGGTCACGGATATTTGCAGCCTGTTCGAATTCCTCCTGCTCGATCCGCCGCTGCATCTCCTTCTTCAACTCATCCAGCTCGCGTCTACACTGAATCTGCCCGCCGGAGCGCTTTGGAATTTTGCCGACATGTACCGTATTGCCATGAACTCGCTTGAACAGCGGGTCTAGCCGGGCAGCAAAATGCTTATAGCATGAGCTGCATCCGAAGCGTCCAATCTTGCTGAATTGGGCATAAGTCAGTCCACACTCATCGCAACGAATCGTCTGCGGCTTAGGGCCAAGCCCCGTAGCCCCGGATTTCTCGAAATCAAGCAGACCCGAGAGCAAGCTATGAATGGAGAAGCCTCCAGGCGTGCCCGGTATGCCCTCGCCCTTCTCCCTGGCACAGGATTCGCAGATATGGAATTCTGTCTTCTCCCCATTCACAATCTTCGTAAAATGAAGCGTAGCCTGCCGTTCTCCACATTCCTGACATAGCATGAAGAAGTCACTCCCTTCAACAACATGTAACCGCAATCCCGGTATCCATTCGTCCGGTTCGTCAACACCGACAGCGCCAGTCGTGCACATCGGGCAATTACTTCACAAGCAGCGATATGAGCATCGACTTCAATATTCTCGCCCTGACCTCATCTCTGAGTGGCAGCTTGAGTGCAATAACATCCCGATGTATAGCCGCGCGCAGCAGATTCGCCTCTCTGGAGGAGATCATCTGTGCCTCCAGCAGTTGGTAGATCAGCCCCTCCGCAGCGCCTTGGTCCACCTGGTCTCCAATCGTATGGTGAATATGACCTTGTATCGCCTTCAGCTTAGGCAGCTCTACCTGCTGTATTCGAATATATCCGCCACCACCGCGCTTGCTCTCCACCAGATACCCTTTTTCCAATGTGAAGCGGGTGCTTAATACATAATTAATCTGGGAAGGCACACATGAAAACCTATCGGCCAATTCATTTCGTTGAATCTCAATTGAACCCTCAGAGCTATCCTGCAGCAGTTGCTTCAGGAAATGCTCCAGTGCATCTGAAATGTTTCGCATATCACCAGCCCCTAGAGAATATACATCATGATTTTGCATAAACATACAGCCTTGCTTTGAATCAAGCAGTCTACAGCGAAGACCGTTTGTTAGAAAGAAAAGTCATTGACTTTGACTTTCTTTGACTTTAACTTTTATTATACTGATATTTGTGCCAAGGTCAAGTGTTTCCACTACAAAATCTGTCTGACCCCTCTGTCTCCCCGCACTTTAACTGCTTGTATTGTTTACATCCAATGAGCGAAACATACCTATGTATAAGAGAATATGAGCAGAAGACAACGCTAGAAGCTTCCCGCCCACATCCCGTTCGTCGGTTATGATGCAGCAAATATGGAACCTGCTAAGCCGCCCAGAAGAAATCTGCCAGATACGTTATTTTATCTGGAATCAACCTCTCCATCTCGTCTACAGCCTCCACATCGCCTTGAAGCATACCAAGCCTATGTAGCGTTGTTGCACGCTTTGCGCCGGTCAGCAATGCCGAGAAAGCACGAATATCGCCTTGAAGCATGGGGAGATCCGATTGTACTTTTGCATATTTTGTTACATGAATGCCATACTGAGGATCAACCTTGAGCATGTATACACCAGTGTTCCATTGTGCATCTCGGTCCTCGATAATCAGTTGACACCCACCAGATGCTGCAGGTCTCCCGAAGGGCTGCTGCTGCAGGAAGGCTTCAACATCCACAATTCGTGCCATATAGTATGGCACGTTATGCTGTTCAATTCGCGGATCGGGCGAGCAATACGGCAGCTCATCATCAAGCGGCGCGGTGACCTTAATCTGCTCTACCATGGAATCATGATTGGCCCAGTAGCCCCAAAGCCCTTGAAAGGCATCATGGTCAAGGTATACCATTTCTTTGATGTTCAGCACGCGATCCTTCAGTTCATAGATTGCATAGCCGGTGGGAGTCTGACTGGCATTGCGATACATAACCACCCTACCAGACTTTCGGCGAAAGACCGAGCGCTGCCACCATTGTGGCATTCTCGCCAGTGTGCCGTTATAACGGACAGCATATTGTTCATAGATAGGAGCCAGCAATGCAGCCAACTCGTCCCCCTTCGCTGACAGCCGCTCAACACGACCTGAAGCCTGAAAATGATGGGGCAACTGGTGTTGGGTTAAAGTGTAGCTACGATGCTCTATACACAGCTCCCAGCCGTACTTGCGGTAAAAGGGGATAGAGAACGGATGCAGCATGGAGATGGATTGACCTTGTGCCCTCATCTCCTGCAATGAGTGGCGGATTAGCTGCGTTACCGCTCCCTTGCGTCTCTCCTCCGGCCAAGTCGCCACACTGGCAATTCCACCCATAGGTAACACCTTGCCGAATACGTACACCTCCAGCGGTATAATCGTCAGCATCGAGCATAATCGTCCCTCATCGAAAAAACCCCATACCTGCTCAGGATCAAATGCTACTCTCTCTTCCTCTAGCCGCTCATCGGTGAACTGGAACTGGAACGCATACTGCTCCAATGCCATATACTCATCAAAGTGATGCTGCTCCAGTCTCATTATGGTCTTATCCAATGTCATCCCCGCTTTCATGATGATCGATCGTTCTCTCTAGCCAAACCAGATGGACTTATTGAAATTATACATCAAGAATGAGCGGCTGCATAACAAACCAAAAAAAGCCTGCCGCAAAATGCGACAGGCTCTCATGTGCTTGGCGACGTCCTACTCTCCCAGGACCCTGCGGTCCAAGTACCATCGGCGCTGGAAGGCTTAACGGTCGTGTTCGAGATGGGTA
>Ga0160502_100293_pt1 | contig 45893 bp, 41 predicted proteins | sample DIDnMG_14_FD_108237 | JGI IMG/M metagenome (GOLD analysis project Ga0160502, IMG submission 108237) | Enriched soil microbial communities from UW Madison campus, WI, USA - DID2933_E24_Xylan MG | ecosystem: Environmental > Terrestrial > Soil > Unclassified | place: USA: Madison, Wisconsin... | reverse complement strand
ACATCCATTACTACAACCATGACCGCATCAGGCTGAAACTCAATGGCCTGAGCCCTGTCAGCTACAGGACTCAGGCTACTGGCTAAAACTGTCCAACTTTTCGGGGGCAGTCCATTTGTTGCAGCGTGCCGAACCTGTCAGGCCATGGTTGCCTGGTTTGGTGCTTGTCTTGAGACTGGTGAGGCGGCGGCAGCACCAGCCGAGAAATTGAGTCAGACCAACAAGGCTGACAACCATGGCCTGACAGACATGGCCACGTTGCAACAAATGTGGGAGCGGGCTTGCCCCGCGAAGCGCCGCGCGGGCGGCGCTCGATCTCACAGGCGCTGAAAATCCCAAGGCATGCCCCAACCTCAGCGCCGCACCTGCTTCAGCGTCTCCGCAATCAAAAACGCCAGCTCCAGCGACTGGTCGGCGTTCATGCGTGGGTCGCAGTGGGTGTGATACCGGTCTGACAGCGCATCCTCGGTGATCGGCCGGGCGCCGCCGATGCATTCGGTGACGTTCTGCCCGGTCATCTCGATGTGGATACCGCCGGCATGGCTGCCCTCGGCTTGGTGCACCTGGAAGAACTGCTTCACCTCATCCAGGATCTGCGCAAAGTCGCGGGTCTTGTAGCCGCTGCTGGCCTTGATGGTGTTGCCGTGCATCGGGTCGGAACTCCACAGCACCTTGCGGCCTTCACGCTCGACGGTGCGGATAAGCCCTGGCAGATGGTCGCCGACCTTGCCGGCACCCATGCGCACGATCAGGTTCAGGCGACCAGGGTCGTTGGCTGGGTTCAGCGTATCGATCAGGCGGATCAGCTCTTCGGGGTTCATGCTCGGGCCAACCTTGACCCCGATCGGGTTGTGCACGCCGCGCAGGAACTCCACATGGGCACCGTCCAGCTGGCGGGTGCGGTCGCCGATCCACAGCATGTGCGCCGAGCAGTCGTAGTAGTCGCCGGTCAGGCTGTCCTGGCGCACGAAAGCTTCTTCATAGTTCAGCAGCAGCGCTTCGTGGGCAGTGAAGAAGCTGGTTTCGCGCAGCTGCGGCGCGCTGTCCAGGCCGCAGGCGCGCATGAATGCCAGGGTTTCGTCGATGCGGTTGGCCAACTGGTGGTACTTGTCGGCCAGCGCCGAGTTGGCGATGAAGTCCAGGTTCCACTTGTGCACCTGGTGCAGGTCGGCAAACCCACCCTGGGCGAAGGCGCGCAGCAGGTTGAGGCTGGCGGTGGCCTGGTGGTAGGCCTGCAGCAGGCGCTCCGGATCGGGGATGCGGCTTTTGGCGTCGAAGCCGATGCCGTTGACGATGTCGCCGCGGTAGGCGGGCAGGGTGATGTCGCCGATGGTTTCATCGCCCGAAGAGCGTGGCTTGGCGAACTGCCCGGCCATGCGCCCGACCTTGACCACCGGGCAGCCGGCGGCGAAGGTCATGACGATGGCCATTTGCAGCAGCACCTTGAAGGTGTCGCGGATTTTCGCCGCCGAGAATTCGGCGAAGCTTTCGGCGCAGTCGCCACCCTGCAGCAGGAAGGCGCGGCCTTCGGTGACCTCGGCGAACTGCCGGCGCAGCTCGCGCGCTTCGCCCGCGAACACCAGTGGCGGGTAGCTGGCCAGGGTCTGTTCGACCTTCAACAGGTGCGCGGCATCGGGGTAAGTCGGTTGCTGCTGGATGGGCAGGGCACGCCAGCTGTCGGGGCTCCAGGGTTGGTTCATCTCGGGCTCGGTCCTGTCGGTTGTAGGCTATGGGCCATGGTAACAGTTGGCGCTGCGCTTGTTGCATCGAGGGCGTTGACGGACAATGCGCGTTTTTGCGCGGGTGGGTGGTGAACATGGCGGTGGAACGGGAAGAGCGGCTACTGGCACGGGTGGAGGACGCCTTTGGCGTCATCAGCGTGTATGAAGTCGACGACTACCGCTTTCTGGAGTTCGGCGATGCGATCGAGCAGAGCTGTGTGTTCACGGCTGACCCCAGCTGGCTGGAATACGACTATACCCGTGCCATGTTGGTGGGGGCGCTGTGCCACGAGCAGCCGGAGAGCGCGCTGTTTCTCGGGCTGGGTGCCGGCACGCTGACCCAGGCTTGCATGAAGTTCCTGCCGCTGGACGACATTGAGGCGATCGAGCTGCGCCCGGATGTGCCGCGCCTGGCCATGGAATACCTGGGGCTGGATGATGACCCGCGGCTGTATGTCCGCATCGGCGACGCCCTTGAGCTGCTGCCCACGGCAGAGAAGGCCGACCTGCTGTTCGTCGACCTGTACACCGACCATGGGCCGGGGGTGGGCCATCTGGCTTGGAACTTCCTGGAGAACTGCCAGCAGCAGGTGAACCCAGGGGGGTGGTTGGTGATCAACCAGTGGGCCACCGACGATGGCAAGCCGCTGGGCGCGGCGTTGCTGCGCGGGTTGTACCACCGGCATTACTGGGAGCTGCCGGTGAAGGAGGGCAATGTGATCCTGCTGGTGCCGGCGGGCCTGGAGCAGACGCTGGACCTGGACGGGCTGCGGGCCCGGGCGGAGGCGCTGGCGCCGCGCCTGGGGTACAGCCTCGAGGGGCTGATCCGCGAGATTCGGCCGGCTACCTGAGTTGGCTTCTTCGCGGGCACGCGGTATCGCAGGCAGGAATCGTTTCAGCCGCACATTGCTGATGGCCCGATACTGGCCGGGCACCCTGAAAATATTCCTCACGCCTGCGCACGATTTCGGGTATAGTACGCGCCGGTCTTTTAGCGGACCGCAAAATCAGGTGGTGCAAACCCTCCGAGTCCAGCTTCGGCTGCACGTCCGCTAGGCGGACCTTCCCACGTTTTCTTTTTCAATCGTTTTCGCAAATCCCCGCCGCCAAAGCTGCCTGGGTGACCTGTCGGTCTTTCATGGCTTGTGCAGCTTTGGAGCATGGGTCTTTGCGGATGCACCTAGAGGCAGACCCATGACCCAGGAAACCGGCGGCTTCGCCGCTCTCGATCTCAACCCGAATATTGTTGCTGCCGTTCTGGCGACCGGCTATGAAGAGCCGTCCGCCATTCAGCAACAATCGATCCCGATCATCCTCGCCGGTCATGACATGATCGGCCAGGCGCAGACTGGCACCGGCAAGACCGCTGCCTTCGCCCTGCCGATCCTCAACAAGATCGATGTGAGCAAGCGCGAACCGCAAGCCCTGATCCTGGCGCCAACCCGTGAGTTGGCGCTGCAAGTTGCTACCGCTTTCGAAACCTACGCCAAGCAGATGCCGGGCGTGAACGTGGTCGCCGTCTACGGTGGTGCCCCGATGGGCCCACAGCTGCGTGCGATCCGCAATGGCGCGCAAATCGTCGTGGCCACCCCGGGCCGCCTGTGCGACCACCTGCGTCGTGACGAAAAAGTCCTGTCGACCGTGCAGTACCTGGTACTGGACGAAGCTGACGAGATGCTCAAGCTGGGCTTCATGGACGACCTCGAAGTGATCTTCGATGCCATCCCGGCCAGCCGTCAGACCGTGCTGTTCTCCGCCACCCTGCCGTCGTCGATCCGCTCGATCGCCGAACGCCATCTGCGCGAGCCCAAGCACGTCAAGATCCAGAGCAAGACCCAGACCGTAACCGCGATCGAGCAGGCCCACCTGATGGTCCATGCCGACCAGAAGATTCCGGCTGTGCTGCGTCTGCTGGAAGTGGAAGAGTTCGACGCGCTGATCGCCTTCGTGCGTACCAAGCAAGCCACCCTGGACCTGGCCGCCGCGCTGGAAGCCAAGGGCTACAAGGCTGCCGCGCTGAACGGCGACATCGCCCAGAACCAGCGTGAGCGCGTTATCGACTCGCTCAAGGATGGCCGCCTGGACATCGTCGTCGCTACCGACGTCGCCGCCCGTGGCCTGGACGTACCGCGCATCACTCACGTGTTCAACGTCGACATGCCGTACGACCCGGAATCCTATGTGCATCGTATCGGTCGTACCGGCCGTGCCGGTCGCGATGGCCGTGCACTGCTGCTGGTCACCCCGCGTGAGCGTCGCATGCTGCAGGTGATCGAGCGCGTTACCGGGCAAAAAGTTGCCGAAGCCCGTCTGCCGAATGCCCAGGCCGTGCTGGATGCACGCATCAAGAAGCTGACCTCGAGCCTGGCGCCGCTGGTAGCCGAAGCAGAAGCCACCCATGGCGAACTGTTCGACCGCCTGACCACCGACCTGGGTTGCAGCGCGCGTGCCCTGGCTGCCGCCCTGCTGCGCAAGGCCACCAATGGTCAGGCGCTGGACCTGGCCGCGGTAGAGCGTGAGCAGCCGCTGGTGCCGAGCTTCACCCCGCGTGGTGAGCGTACCGAGCGTGGTGAGCGTGGCGAACGCCCAGAGCGCGGTGACCGCGAGCGTCGTGCGCCGATGCCGCTGGCCGAAGGTCGCGTGCGTTGCCGTACTGCCCTGGGGGCCCGTGACGGCATCGCTGCCAAGAACCTGCTGGGCGCGATCCTCAACGAAGGTGGCCTGGCCCGTGACGCTATCGGTCGCATCCAGGTGCGTGACAGCTTCAGCCTGGTAGAGCTGCCGGAAGACGGCCTGGAGAAGTTGCTGTCCAAGCTCAAGGACACCCGCGTGGCTGGCAAGCAGCTGAAGCTGCGTCGCTACCGCGAGGATTGATCCTGGCGCAATGAAAAAATCCCCGGCTTTGGCTGGGGATTTTTTTTGCCTGTGCCGGCCCTTTCGCGGGTAAACCCGCTCCCAGGTACAGCACAAGCCTTGAAATCTGTGGAGACCCTGTGGGAGCGGGTTCACCCGCGAAGAGGCCTTTCAGCCGAACCGATAAATGTCCATCCCCAACGCCCCCAGGGTAAACCCTTGGTGCACCACCCCGAACTTGCCCCCAGCCCCCAGGGCAAAGAACAGCGGCAGGAAATGCTCGTCACTGGGATGGTTGCGCACCGCAAACGGCGCCTGCTGCCGATAATTCAGCAACGCTTGCTGATCATCCGCCCGAAGCTTTTCCACCACCCAATCCCTGAACGCCAGTGCCCATGGCTCGATCACATCCGGCCCGGCATGCCAGTCCAGTTCGCCCAGGTTGTGGGTAATGCTGCCCGAGCCGATCAACAGCACGCCCTGACCGCGCAAACCCGCCAGCGCCTGGCCTACCTTGACCTGCAGCGCCGGCCCCATGTGGCTGGGCAGGGAAACTTGCACCACCGGAATATTCGCCTCCGGGTACATCAGCGACAGCGGTACCCATGCACCGTGATCGAACGGCCGCTGCCCGTCCAGCCGGGCTGGCAGCCCGGCATCCTGCAGCAGTTCACTAACCTGGCCGGCAAGGCTGGGGTCACCCGGCGCCGGGTACTGCACCGCATACAACGCCGGTGGGAAACCGTAGAAGTCATGCCAGGTTTCCGGCTGTGCGCTACCGGTCACCAGCAGCTCGTGGCTTTCCCAGTGCGCAGATACCACCACGATCGCTTTCGGCCGGGGCAGGGCGTGGGCCAGCCCGGCCAGCGCGGGCCCGCTGGCGCCGGGTTGCAGGGCAAGCATGGGGGAACCATGGGAAATGAACAGGCTGGGCAGCATGGCGGGGTCCTGACGGTTAAGATGCAATCATATTCGATCAACTACAGATCGAAATCCAAACCAAGTTTTACCGATAAACCATCTAAAAATCGGGAGTGATCATGGAGCCAGCGTTCTGGCAGCAGCGGTGGGCCGACAACCAGATCGGCTTTCATCAGGCGCAGGTGAACCCCTATCTGCAGAAATTTTGGCCAACGCTTGGCCTGATGTCGGGCAGCCGCGTGCTGGTGCCGCTGTGCGGCAAGAGCCTGGACCTGGCCTGGTTGGCCGGGCAGGGGTACCGCGTGTTGGGTGTAGAGCTGTCGCGGCGGGCGGTGGAGGATTTCTTCCGCGAGCATGGGCTTGAAGCTGAAGTGCAACAGCGCGGGGCTTTCGAGGTTTGGCGCAGTGGTGACGTGGAACTGTGGTGCGGCGATTTCTTTGCGTTGCAGGCAGGGGATATTGGTGACTGCGCGGGGTTTTATGACCGGGCGGCGGTGATTGCCTTGCCGCCGCAGATGCGTGAGGCCTACATGCAATTGTTGTCGGGTTTGCTGCCGGCGAGTTGCCAGGGGATGGTGGTGACCCTGGATTACGACCAATCCTTGCTGGGCGGGCCGCCGTTTTCGGTAGGGGATGAAGAGCTGCGGCAGGGGTTTGCCGGGTGGCAGGTGGATGAGCTGGAGGTTGTGGAGGTGATTGAGGAGAGCCCGAAATTTTTGCAGGCCGGAGCTTCCAGTTTGTTGGAGCGGGTATACCGGGTTAGCCGCTGACAGGTGTGTAGCCTGGCCCGGCCCGTTCGCGGGTGAACCCGCTCCCACAGGTCCTCCACAGGCCTCGAAAAGCTGTGGGGTACCTGTGGAAGCGGGTTTACCCGCGAAGAGGCCGGCACAGGTGTACAAAAAAGGGCGACCGAAGTCGCCCTTTGCTTTTACTGGTTGGATCAACCGCGACGGCGCAGGGCCTCGATACGGTCTTCCAGCGGCGGGTGGCTCATCAGCAGCCCGGCCAGGCCGTGCTTCAGGCCACCATTGATGCCGAATGCCTTCATGGTGTCGGGCATGTGCACCGGCAGGCCTTGCTCCACGCGCAGGCGCTGCAGGGCGCCGATCATCGCTGCGGTACCGGCCAGCTGCGCACCGGCTTCGTCGGCACGGTATTCGCGGCGACGCGAGAACCACATCACGATCATGCTGGCCAGAATGCCGAGGATCAGCTCGGCAACGATGGTCGCCACGTAGTAGGCAATGCCTTGGCCTTCTTCGTTCTTGAAGATCACCTTGTCGACGAAGTTGCCGATGATGCGCGCGAAGAACATCACGAAGGTGTTCACAACGCCCTGCACCAGTGCCAGGGTTACCATGTCGCCGTTGGCCACGTGGCCGATCTCGTGTGCCAGTACTGCGCGCACTTCATCGGGCGAGAAACGCTCCAGCAGGCCCTGGGACACAGCGACTAGCGCGTCGTTGCGGTTCCAGCCGGTGGCGAAGGCGTTGGCTTCGTATGCCGGGAAGATACCCACCTCGGGCATCTTGATGCCCGCTTCACGGGACAGCTCTTCGACCGTTTGCAGCAGCCACTGCTCGTGGCGGGTGCGCGGCTGGCTGATGATCTGGGTGCCGGTGGTCATCTTCGCCATCCACTTGGAGATGAACAGCGAGACGAGGGAGCCGGCAAAGCCGAACACGGCGCAGAATACCAGCAGGCTGCTGAGGTTCAGGTCGATCCCGTTGGCGGCCATGAACCCGTTGAAACCGAACAGGCTCAGGGTAATGCTTGCAACCAGCACCACCGCGAGGTTGGTGGCTACAAACAACAGAATGCGCATCATGGTTGTTACGTTCTCCTGACGGATGAGTTGTCGCTTACTGCGGGGTATATAAGGGGCCGGCCGTGCCGATTCAATCGGGCGACTATTTCAAACTGTGTACGGCGGAGTATGGCAGAGGATGGCGCGGGGGCTGTGGGATAGAGCGTTGCAGGATGTAAGAAACATTCTGTGGGGGTTTTGGGGGCTGCCATGCAGCCATTCGCAGCGCAAGGCTGTTCCTGCAGGAGAACACGCATCCCTGTAGGAGCAGCCTTGTGCTGCGAATGGGCCATCACTTACTGCGAATAACCCTTCAGGAAATTGCCGATCCGGCCAATCGCCGCCTCCAGGTCATCCACCCGCGGCAAGGTCACCACGCGGAAGTGGTCCGGCCACGGCCAGTTGAATGCCGTGCCCTGAACGATCAGCAGCTTCTCCGACAGCAGCAGGTCGAGCACGAACTTCTCGTCGTTGTGAATCGGGCAAACCTTCGGGTCGATCTTCGGGAACGCATATAGCGCACCCATCGGCTTCACGCAGCTCACGCCCGGGATGTCGTTCAGCAGCTCGTAGGTGCGGTTGCGCTGCTCCAGCAGGCGGCCCGGTGGCAGCACCAGGTCGTTGATGCTCTGGTAGCCGCCCAGAGCGGTCTGGATGGCATGCTGGGCCGGCACGTTGGCGCACAGGCGCATGTTGGCCAGCATGTCGATGCCTTCGATGTAGCTTTGTGCATGGTGCTTGGGCCCGGAGATGATCAGCCAGCCGGAACGGAAGCCCGCCACACGGTACGACTTGGACAGGCCGTTGAAGGTCAGGCACAGCAGGTCGGGGGCCAGCGAGGCGGTGCTGATGTGCACGGCCTCGTCGTACAGGATCTTGTCGTAGATCTCGTCGGAGAACACCACCAGGTTGTGCTGGCGGGCCAGCTCCAGCATGCCCAGCAGCAGCTCTCTGGAGTACACCGCGCCGGTCGGGTTGTTCGGGTTGATGATTACCAGGGCCTTGGTGTTCGGGGTGATCTTGGCCTTGATGTCCTCAAGGTCGGGGAACCAGTCGGCCTGCTCATCGCACAGGTAGTGCACCGGCTTGCCGCCGGCCAGGCTCACGGCGGCGGTCCACAGCGGGTAGTCGGGGGCCGGGATCAGTACTTCGTCGCCGTTGTTGAGCAGCGCCTGCATCGACATGACGATCAGCTCGGACACTCCGTTACCCAGGTAGATGTCCTCGATGCCGACGCCTTCGATCTGCTTCTGCTGGCAGTACTGCATCACCGCCTTGCGCGCGCTGAACAGGCCCTTGGAGTCGCTGTAGCCCTGCGCGGTGGGCAGGTTGCGGATCACATCCTGGAGAATCTCGTCGGGCGCCTCGAAGCCAAACGGCGCCGGGTTGCCGATGTTCAGCTTGAGGATGCGGTGGCCTTCCTCTTCCAGGCGCTTGGCGTGCTTGAGCACTGGGCCGCGAATGTCGTAGCAGACATTGGCGAGCTTGTTCGATTTGCTGAACTGCATGATGGGATCCCGATTGAGAAAACGCGCTACGCCCCGCCGAAAGGTTTGAAAGGGCAGGAAGCGGGTGCCAGACTGAACGCCTGGCAAACGAAGCCAACTAATATACGTGCCACCCGCGCCCCGGAAAAGACGGTGTGCAGTGAAATTCAGCTTGCCGAGGTCCCTACATGCAAAAGATCGAGAAAACCCTGGAACAATGGCGGTCGATGCTCGACCCCGAGCAGTACCAGGTGTGCCGCCTCAAGGGCACCGAACGGCCGTTCAGCGGCAAGTACAACAGCGAGCGCCGCGACGGTATCTACCACTGCATCTGCTGCGGCCTGCCACTGTTCGATGCGCAGACCAAGTTCGATTCCGGTTGCGGCTGGCCGAGCTTTTATGCACCCATAGAGGAAAGCGCGATGATCGAGATCCGCGACACCTCCCACGGCATGATCCGAACCGAAGTCACCTGTGCCCGCTGCGATGCGCATCTGGGCCATGTATTCCCCGACGGCCCGCCACCAACCGGCCTGCGCTACTGCATCAACTCGGTGTGCATCGACCTGCGTCCGCGCGACTGACCGGAGCCCGACCATGGCTGGATCGATACTGGACATCCCCTGCGTGACCCTGGGCGGCGAGCACAAGAAGCTCGGCGACTTCCCCGGCAAGGCGCTGCTGGTGGTCAATACCGCCAGTCAGTGCGGCTTTACCCCGCAGTACAAAGGCCTGGAGCAACTGTGGCAGGCCTACCGCGCGCGTGGCCTGGTGGTGCTGGGCTTCCCCTGCAACCAGTTCGGCAAGCAGGAGCCGGGCGATGCGCGCGAAATTGCGCAGTTCTGCGAGCGCAACTTTGGCGTGAGCTTCCCGCTGTTCCGCAAGATCGAGGTCAACGGCCCTGGCACCCATCCGCTGTTCGTCGAACTCAAGCAGCGTGCCCCAGGCCTGCTTGGTACGCAGAAGATCAAATGGAACTTCACCAAGTTCCTGGTCGACCCGGCCAGCGGCCAGGTCAGGCGCTACGCCCCCACTACCAAGCCGCAGGCTCTGGAAGCGGACATCGAGCGCCTGCTCAGCCGTTGACTGGCACCCAGTGGTCGACCAGCGCCAGCAGCTCTTCGCGGCGGAACGGTTTGGCCAGGTAGTCGTTCATGCCCGCTGCCCGGCAGCGCTCGCGCTCCTCGGGCATGGCGTTGGCGGTCAGGGCGACGATTGGCAGGTGCGGCCAGCGGCCACTCTGGCGGATGCGCCGGCTGGCCTCGTAGCCGTCCATCACCGGCATGTTGCAGTCCATCAGCACCAGGTCGAATTCGTCCTGTTCCAGTAGCTCCAGGGCCTCGGCGCCCTGAGTGGCCAGCTGCACCTGGCAGCCGAGCTTGGCCAGCATGCCCTTGGCCACCAGCTGGTTCACCGGGTTGTCCTCTACCAGCAGGATTCTCGCGCGGCCTTGTTCCATGGTAATGGCCGGGGTTGCCAGCGGGTGCTCTGGCTCATGGCCTTGCAAGGTGCGCCGCAGTGTCTGGTACAGGGCATTGCGCGCCAGTGGCCGGGCCATCTGGTGCAGCGGTGCCAGGGCCAGCGACTGCTCGTTGGGCAGGAAGTTGCCGTAGGCAGTCACCAGCAAAATCGGTGTTTTCAGTGCCGGGCGCAGTTCGAACAGCTGGTCCAGGCTGTCGGTGATCAGCAGGTCGATAGCTGCGGTATCCAGCCCTGCGCTGCTGTCATGGTGCTGGTAGGTCAGGCCCCAGGTGGGCAGCAGGCCCTGCAACAGTTCCTCGAGCCCGCTGCCGGCCGCGCCCAGCAATGCCACGCGCCCGTGCAACGGTGCCGGCGGGATGGCTTCGGTGTGCACGGCCAGCGGCAGTTCGGCGCTGAAACAGCTGCCGAAGCCCGGGTCGGACTTGATATGCAGGTGGCCTTGCATGGCCTTGCACAGATTGCGCGTCAGCGCCAGGCCCAGGCCGGTGCCGCCGTACTGGCGGGTGATGCCGGCGCCGGCCTGGGTGAACGGCTGGAAGATCCGTGCCTGGGCTTCTTCGGGGATGCCGATGCCGGTGTCGCGAACTTCCAGGCGCACGCCGCCGATGATAGTCGTCAGGCGCACATCTACGCGGCCGAAGCGGGTGAACTTGAGGGCGTTGGACAACAGGTTGCTGACGATCTGCCGTACCCGCGTGGGGTCGCCGAGCACGCTGCTGGGGAAGTCGCGCGCGATCAGGCAGGTCAGCTCCACGCTTTGAGCGGTGTTTTGCGACAGCAGGTTGGCGGTGTCCTCGACCATCGAGGCCATGTCGAACGGAATGCGTTCCAGCTCCAGCTGGCCGGCATCGAACTTTGACAGGTCGAGGATATCGTTGAGCAACTCCACCAGCACCTTGCCCGAGTCATGGGCAATCGCCAGCTGCTGGCGTTGCTCGCTGGGCAGCGTACTGTCCAGGGCAAGGGCGATCATGCCGAGCATGCCATTGAGCGGGGTGCGGATTTCGTGGCTCATGTTGGCGAGGAAGGCGGCGCGCGCCTGGGCCATGTCCAGCGCCCGGCGGCGGGCTTCTTCCAGCTCCTGGTTGGACAGGCTCAGGCTGCTGTTGCTGGCTTTCAGCTCGTTGGTGCGTGCCGAGACGATGTCTTCCAGCTCATTGAGGTACTGGGTCAGGCGGTTTTCCGCCGTGCGCCGCTGCTCGATCTCGGTGGCCATGCTGACGAACTGCTGGTTGGCGACCTTCACCAGCACGCCGATCTCGTCGTGTTCGTGGCCGTGCGGGCAGGCCAGGCGGGTTTGCCGGGGCTTGCGTGGGTCGCTGCCGCTGAGCGCGCCAATCACCGTCACCAGCGGCTTGGTCAGCATCATGTAAAACAGCGCCAGCAAGATGCCGGTCAACACCAGGCTGCGGGCGAAGCCATTGAGCAGGGTAACGCCGGCACGGTCGAGGAAGCGGTTGCCGAAGGCGAAGGTATCCACCTCCAGATACAGCGTGCCGAGGTCCTCATCGGGCATATGGGTGAGGTACAGGCGCTCCTTGAACTGACGTTGCTTGCCGAACAGGAAGTCGCTGAGCGGCCGGTAGCGGTCCTGCAGGCGCGGTCGCTCGACATCGGCCAGCACCGTTTCGTTGTTGTCGCTCAGCCGCGCGCGGATGATTGCTGGCGACTCCAGCAAGCCGCGAGTCAGCTCCAGTGCCAGTTCCGAATCGATGTTGTAGGCAATGCGCGAGGCCGTGTTGTGGCTGATTTGCAGCAAGGCGCGCACTTCGCGGTTGATGGACGCGTCTTCGCTGGCATAATCGATGCCGATCTGGATGAGACTGAGCAATGTTCCCAGGATGAAGCCGACCAGGACTGTCAACCGGGCTTGCTTGTATGACAGGCGATTGGTGAACTTGATATCCATGTGTCCCGAGCCGGTTTCACGTCCCTTGCGCTGCGCAAGCATAGCCGATCAACCCCGGCTGCTGGTGGGTCTGTCACACATTCAGCCTTGAATCTGAATTTGCAGGAGTTGTCATGGACGCCCGCTTGATTGCTTTCCTGGACCGCGCCGAATCCGTACTGGCGCGCCTTGAGCCCCTGTTGCCGGCAGCACGCCCGGACATCGACTGGGGCACCACCCTGGCCGCGCGCTGGCAGCGCGATGGCCGCAGCGGCTACCTGCTGCCGCTGGAAGTCAGCCTGGACATCCGCCTGAGCGACCTGATCGGCGTCGACCAGCAGCGTGACCAGCTGGGCCGCAACACCCACCAGTTCATCAACGGCATGCCGGCCAACCACGCATTGCTGTGGGGCTCGCGTGGTACCGGCAAGTCGTCGCTGGTCCGTGCCTTGCTGGCTGAGCACGCGGGCGCCGGCCTGCGCCTGATCGAAATCGAACGCGACCACCTGGCCGACCTGCCACGTGTGGTCGAGCAACTGCAGAAGCTGCCGCAGCGCTTCATCCTGTTCTGCGACGACCTGTCGTTCGAAGCCGGGGAGGGCGACTACCGGGTGCTCAAGAGTGTGCTCGACGGTTCGTTGGAGCAGGCTCCGGACAACGTGCTGCTGTACGCCACCTCCAACCGCCGCCACCTGGTGCCGGAGAAGGAGAGCGACAACGAGAACTGGAAGCGGGTGGACGGAGAGTTGCACCCCAGCGAAGCGGTGGAGGACAAGATTGCCCTGTCCGACCGTTTTGGCCTGTGGCTGTCGTTCTACCCCTTCACCCAGGAGCACTTCCTGAATGTGGTCGAACACTGGATCGGCCAGCTGGCGCAACCTGCCGGCCTGGCTTGGCAACGTACCGAAGAACTCGACATCCTCGCCGTGCGCTGGGCCACCGGCCGCGGTAACCGTAATGGCCGTTGTGCCTATCAGTTCGCCCGCTACTGGGTCGGGCTGCAATTGCTGGAGCAAAAGTAAATGATCGACCTCAATGCCAGTGGCGCCGGCCTCGACGGCTACAACCTGCTGGCGGCGCAAGTGCAGGCGCTGTTTGCCGACGAGCGTGACTTCATCGCCAATGCCGCGCAGTTTTCGGCGTTCCTCTATAACCAGGTGGACGACCTGAACTGGGCGGGGTTCTACCTCAACCGCAACGAAGAGCTGGTACTGGGCCCGTTCCAGGGCCAGGTGGCGTGTGTGCGTATCCCGTTCAGCAAGGGCGTGTGCGGGGCGGCAGCGGCCACTTGGCAGACCCAGCGGGTAGAGGATGTGCATGCGTTTCCGGGGCATATTGCCTGTGACAGCGCGTCCAACAGCGAGCTGGTGATCCCGTTGGTGAAGGAGGGCAGGCTGATTGGCGTGCTGGACCTGGACAGCCCGAAGCCAGGGCGCTTCAGTGAGGCGGATCAGGTGGGGCTGGAGCGGTTGGCGGCGATTTTCCTGGCGCTGACCGACTGCTGATGGTCGTTGCCTGCACTGGCCTCTTCGCGGCTAAAGCCGCTCCCACAGGGACCGCATCGCCTTCGGGCTTGGTGCGATCCCTGTGGGAGCGGCTTTAGCCGCGAAGAGGCCGGTACAGGTTCAAGAGTCAGTCGTACATCACCTTCTTCTTCCAGGTCTCTTCCTCATCGGTCTTGAGCCCCTGGGTCAGTTCATTCTGTTCGTCCTCCGCTGGCGTCATGCGGTCCAGCACCTGGGCATTGGCGCGGGCCAGCAATTTTTCCAGGTACGTCAGTTGCTCTTCATACACCTTGGGCTCCGGCTGCTTGCGCAGGTACTGCACGCCGCGCTCGAAAGCCAGGCGCGCCTGGCCTGGCTGGTTCTTCTGCAGGGCCTGCTGGCCGAGGTTGTTGAAGAACTCGATATGCAACAGCACAAGGATATGGCGGATTTCCTTGATCCATTGCTTGGCCTCGGGGGTGGGCAGGAAGCCCTCCTGGGCGGCGCGGGTCACCTGGTTGTGCAGCGCCTCCAGCAAGAAGCGCACATCCTTGGCCTTGACCTCGGTCTGGATCGGGTTGGGCGGGTTGTTTACCGGGATCTGTCCACCCCGTGCAATCAGCCCCTCCAGTTCGGCGATGCGCGCCTTGAGTTCGGCGTTGTGCTTGTCCATCGCCAGTTGGCGTTGATTGAGGTTGAGCTCCAGGCGGGTCAGCAGCAGCTTCAGCGCCGGGGTCATGAACTGGCCGGGGAAGGTCTCGGTGATTTCGCCACATCGGCGCAGGCGGTCGGCCAGCTCGACCTTCATCCGGGCGCGCTCGAGCTTGCCGTTCTCGACCACATTGTTGAGGTAGCCGATCACGATCAGCAACGCGATACCCGCCACGATGAGCAGGGTGATCAGAAGTGGTGTCACCGTTAATGCCTCATTGAAGAAGAATTACACCCTTGAGTGTAGTGAGTTCGTCTGTGGACGAACAGCGGCTATATACCTGTACCGGCCTCTTCGCGGCTAAAGCCGCTTCCACAGGGATCGCACCGCCCTCAGGCTTCGTGCGGTCCTTGTGGGAGCGGCTTTAGCCGCGAAGAGGGCGGTGCAGGTACCCCTCTCTCTATATCGACAACCTGGCCCGCAACTGCACCCCCACCTACCCGGAAGTCATTGATTTAAATAAATTTCTACAAAGGGGTTGACGCCTGTGCGAACCATCCATAGAATGCGCGCCACTTGCAGCGTAAAGCACACAGCGAAACGCGGCAGGGAGTGAAAGCAGGCAGTAATGCCAGCAGCGTGTCCCCTTCGTCTAGTGGCCTAGGACACCGCCCTTTCACGGCGGTAACAGGGGTTCGAGTCCCCTAGGGGACGCCAAATTGCGGGAATAGCTCAGTTGGTAGAGCACGACCTTGCCAAGGTCGGGGTCGCGAGTTCGAGTCTCGTTTCCCGCTCCAGTTTCTAAAACTATGGCGTTCATGACGGTGTAGTAGGTTGTAAAGTTTCAAATGCGGGAATAGCTCAGTTGGTAGAGCACGACCTTGCCAAGGTCGGGGTCGCGAGTTCGAGTCTCGTTTCCCGCTCCAATACAAAACGCGCCAAGGAATTCTAAAATTCCTTTGGTGCGTTTTTTTTTGCCTGCGAAATAGCCTGGCCATGGCTATCCAGGCCATGGCCAGCCCCTTAGCGGTATTCGATGGTGAAGTTCAATGCGCCTTTGGCCTCGCCGGGCGTAACTGTTGCTGCGGTCTGGTAATACCTTGCGCGAAGATCAAGGCGCGTGGTGCCGGGGGTAAGGGCCACCATATCCACGAATTCCTCCAGTTTCAGGGGGGTATTGTCGCTGCGCAGTACCTGAATGCCTATGCCACCAGCGTCCGAGTCTGTCGTCAGTGTGAACACCCCTCTGTCCCGGTCGAACGGTACTGACCCGTCAACGCCGTCCAGGCGCATGAATGCGCGGGCAACACTGCCAGCCGGGTCGTCATCGCAGTCGCTGAGGGTGATGAAAAAATCAACCGGGTTGGTTGTGCTGCCCGGGCCTGTGAAGTTGGCGATGTCGTGGGTGCCAAGCTGTACCGGGTTGGCACTGACCGCGTCTGCCTTGACCGTGCACTGAGCCTGCTGGACCCGCCCGACCAGAGTAAGCCTCACGGCATCCCCTACATCGCTGACCACACCTCTGACGACTTCCTGGTTGAATGTACTGGTACCAGCCGGGATGGGGCCGGTCTTGATCAAGGCCATGTACTTGATGACGAGATTGGTCATCGACATAGGCGTAGGTGACATATCCTTGCGGTTTTCGCCCACATAAGGAATAGCACCGACACCCCCGTCGTTTGCCAGGAACCCATTGGAGGCCGCTGTGTTGAGGTAGCCGCCAAGCTCCAGGTACAGGCCTACACCCGGAATGTCGGTTTTTAGCACTTTGCCCGTCACATCCTTCCCGTCGACGCGAGGGAAATCACCTGGCACGACCGATAATGGCGTACCCATGCTGGCTGTCAGCAGCCTTGTTGCGTCGTTGTCGCATTTCAAGGCGAAACCGGGGCCGACCACGCCTGTTGTGCCGGTTGAGTAGATCTTGCTACCAAAAGGGGCATCCCGTGCTACCCACTTGGTGCCCCCGAGGTCGTGCGTGAATTGTAACGGGCCTGGGGTGGTTGGCCACTCGCAAAGCGAGAGTGCATGGGCCTGGTTCGACAATGTCAGCATCGCCGTAGCCGTGGCAATGCTGAGCAACAAATGTGTTAACGAGGGCATGGTCGGTTCCTGTTGCAAGCATGCGACATCGTCGCATGGGTTGGGTCATGGCGTTGGGCAGTGCAAGGTCTGCAGGCGGTAGCCTTGCTCTTCGGGCATGGTTGCCGGGTCGATCTTCAACAGGCAGCGCTGTTCGGCACGGTCGCCCCAGCGCGCTTCCAGGGTTTGTGCCTGGGCATCTGTCGCAATCAGTGCCTGCCCAGCCTGGCCCACTACTGTCAGATGCTTACCTTGCTGGTCATTGACCTGGGTACCGAAGGGCAGCGGGCGGCCGTCGGCATGTTGCAGGGTGAGGATCAGGCGGCTGACCTTGCGTGCCTTGAAGGCCGCCAGGGCGACCGCGCCCCGGCGTGGTACAACCTGGCTGGCGCCGTTTTCGATTTCCACATCCGGGCCGAGCTGGTCGGTTTGCAGGGTTACCTGGTTGACCCGGTACGGGCGCATGTGCGGGGCCAGGATGTAGCCACTGTTGTCGGTGCTGCCACCAGGCACGTTGTCGACGCCGACGCCCGGCACGTCGGGCACGTGCACCAGTGCCGTAGTCTCCCCCAGGTATTGCCCCAGCACGATGCCGCCGGCGTGCGCCAGCACCGCGCCACTGGCATTGACCGACATGCTGCGGAAGTCATTCGCTTCGGTGTACCCGGCACCTACGTTCATCTTCTGCGTCTGATAACCCATCGATACCGAGGCGGTTTTGTTCTGTTGCTCATCGTTGGCCAGTGATGCCAGGTAGCTCAGGCGGTTGTCCTTGGTGCCGCCGTTCAAGGTGGCGCGTTCGCTAAAACGACCGTTACTTTCCTGGACATCGAACCCGGCGGTGGTCGATGTGCCCCAATCGAGGGGGATGGTGATGCCAAGGCCAACGATACGGTTGCTGCCGCTGTCGTCGCTCAACGATTGAGAGGCATACAGGTTGAAACTGACCCGCTGGTATCGGGTATTGAACTGGAACTGGTATTGGCGCCGTTGCCGGTTGCTGTGCCAGTAAGCGTCCTGGGACAGGGTCAGGCTCAGTGAGTTGCGGTTGTCGAATGCCTGGTAGATCGAGCTTTCCAGGCGGCTGCGACGGTTGCCCTGGAAGCGGCTGGACGCGTTGCGCTGCTGCACGGCTTCGTCGAACTCGCGATAGCCCTCGGTGGAGTAGCGGTAGCCGGCGAAGCGCAGGCTGGTGCCGGTCTGGAAGGCTTTGCCGTAGCGCATGGAATAACTCTGTCCCTGCACCTGGCCACCTTGTTCACCCAGGTCCGTACCCGCTTGGGTCACATCCAGCGACACAGCGCCGAGGGTGCCAAAATCACGCGCAACGCCGATGTTGGCGGCATTGTAGTATTCACTGCCGAGCAGCCCGCCATACAACGTTGTGCCCCACTGGCCGCCGCGGGCCAAGGTGGCTTGCCACAGTGCGGGGTCGTCGATGCCATCGGCGCTGTCGTAGCGCCCGGCAACCAGGTTATAGCGCCACACGCCTTCGCGCAGCAGGTTGCTGAGGGTGGAGTAGGGCTGGATGAAACGGCGCACCTGGCCATCGGCTTCGGTGAGGACGATTTCCAGGTCGCCGCTGCTGCCGCCGATACCCAGGTCGTTGATTTCGTAAGGGCCGGGGGCTACGTACGTGGAGTAGATCGGGTAGCCGTTCTGCAGCACCTCGAGCTTGGCCCGCGTCTGGGCCACGCCTCGGATCACCGGTGCGTAGCTTTGCATCACGTCAGGCAGCATGCCCATGTCGGTTGCCAGCTGCACGCCTTTGATCGGCAGGCTGCGGAATACATCGCCACTACTGAAGGTTTCGCCCAGTGTCAACGTGCCCCACTGTCCGGGGAGGTCGTGCTGGGCGTAGGTGTTGAAGTGCACCCAATCCTGACCTTCGCCGTCGTCGCGCCAGCTCTGGCTGCTGCGCAGGCGCCAGCCGCCCAGGTTGATACCGCCGTTGAGGTGCAGGTCCTGGCTGCTGTTGGAGGTACCGGCACTTGCGCTGAAGTGCTGGGCGGAGGCCTGGTAGCTGACGAAGGCGGCATTGATGCCGTTATCCCAGCGCTCTGGTGCGACGCTGCCGGCCACATCGCGGCGCAGGGCTATCTGCGGGATGGAGAGCGCCAACTGCAGTTGGCCAGGGTCCAGGTCGTAGGTGGCATCGGGCAGCAGTGCGGGCAGGTCCACACAGCGTTCGTCGCTGGGCAAGGGCTCGGTCAGGCCCTGTTCACGCAGGCCCAGTTCGCGCAGCAGGCTGGCGCTAAGGCAGGGCTCCAGGCCCTTGCCGTCGCTGCGTTCACGGAAGTCGATTTCGTGCTTGCCCGCCGGGGCCAGGTTGACCAGTACTTCAACTTGATAGCGGCCGGGCGCCAAGGTGGCGTGAGTGGCCAGGGTGCTCAAAGCGGCTACACTGGCGTCGCTGGATTGCCCGGGCGTCTGGTGCATGAAGCTGGGGTTGAATTGCAGGCGGCGTTCTTCAGCAAAGGTTGGACCCGCGAGCAGAAACAACAGGCCACAAACTGCCATCGGGAGAAACAGGATTGTACAAAGGCGAGTCGGCAACAGCCGGCACTGTATGGTTTTTTGCATGCTCAGTCATCGCGGGTGAATGTCGCTTGAGGACCTTTTCTCGTTCAAAGATTGAACTTGATGATTTCATCGGGAGAAAAATCAGGGCGCACATTACCGGGATGGATGAGTGATTCATGTAGGAAAGTTCTGATATTCCTCGGGGATAGCCGACAGTTATCGTCGGTGATTTTTATAGAAGGGTGGCCGACATATGAGCCGGCCACCTTGGCTGTTACCGAACAGGATTATAGCTTGATCTACCTGTAGGTACCCATGTGTTGTTTAGTGGGTCGTGTATATACCCCAGAATAGTGCCGCCGCCGATTTTTCCAGGAGAAGCTGGGATGGTAACAGGTTCGACAAACAGTTGTTCTAAACGGAAGGAACCAATTGATGAGTTCGAAGCAGTGGAGGCCGTGCTACTGATAGAGCTTTGTGGCGATATGAATGTATTTGCATCAGAGAAAGTTATACGTTGCGTCTGAGTGGCCGCGTCTATGCCCGTACCAGTAGCCGTTGTTTGACTGGCAGCATCAGCGGTAGATGGCAGCGCCACTTTGCGCCAGATTCGTCGCCCTGCAGGAACAGGAGTGATTCTAGGGCCGAAGAAAATATCGCCTTTTCTGGCACTCAGGCTCGGTCCACTCAGCGAAGACACACTGTCAGTCTGGGTTCCAATACTGGCGGATTTGCCCACCCCCTTTGCCCACAACCGGCTATACCCGATGAACCCCAACGTACTCAGTGCACTAGCAACCCCCAGCCAGAGCGCCCAGTCGCTAGCCGCACTGCTCCCCGTCACCAGTGCCCATACAGAAGCAAACGTGGCGCCGACGTCCAGGGTACCTGTGTATTGATCGCTCTGTATGCCGCGGAAAACAGCATGCCGGCAGGTTTGCTGTCATGTAGGGGGTACTGCTTGGTGGTTATCCCGTTGTGTACGGGTGTGCCTACGTTGTCCTTGATGATCAAGGCCAGGCCCGTGGCACCACCTGGCTCCAGAGCATAAGGCGCGGTTCGCTGCTTCGTCATCTGCTTGCTTGAACTGGGCAGCGTTCACGTTGCCCATGTGGATTCTGCTGGCGGGCCGACCGGTCGAAGGGTCGATGACTTCAATCGCACAGGTCCCGCTGTAGACCTCGCCGAAGAAGCTGATCGAGCCGGTGCTCGCCAGCGCCTGTTGGCTGGCCATGGCAAGTCCAAAGGCAATGACTAGGGGCGTCATGGAGGGCTTCTTGAGTTTTATGAGCTGCAACAGCGAACGAGCCCGGAGGGCTCGATCAGTTGTTTTGGGAGGGTATGCTCAGGGAAGCCTCGACAGCGGCTTCTGCATCGCTGGGGTGGCGACCCCATAGTCATTGATGGTGGTAAAGGTCAACTGCAAGTCATTGACCGATTTGATCCGGGCAAGGTCATAAACCTGCTGGCCGAACGGCGGCGCCATGGCCATGGCCTGAATAGCCTCCGTAGTACCGGCAGCGCTGACTTCCAGGCGGCCGAACGTGTAATGGAAGGGTGTCGGGTTGTCTACCACCAGCTGTACCCGCCCATGGCCTTGGCGCACGGACCATTTCAGCTCACCGATGCGATCGGTGGGCCGGTCTTTCAATTGGCTGGGGCGGTAGAAAAGCTTGAGGCGTGTACGCAGCGCAATATTGAGTACGTTTACATCCTCAGGGGTTACCTCGGGTATTTCCTGAACATTGAGGTAGAACAGCGTTTCCCTGTCCTCCGGCAGCTTGTTGGGCAGACGGCTGATCTGCACCATCTGCTCCTTCCCGGGGTCCAGCCGAAACAGCCCGGGTGACGTCGCCAGAGGGACGGCCGTATCGGTGTCATCCTCGGCTGTATTGACCCAGCTCTGTACTGCGTAGGGGTGTGGGCTAGGGTTGGCGATGACCACTGACGTGCTGCGTTTGTCACTTTCGAAAACGATACGTGTGGTATTGACGGTCAGCGCTGCCTGGGCGGGTTGCAGAATGGCCGCGAGGCAAGCACCCAGGGCAAGGCGGCGCAGGTGATTCTTCATCTGGCGATACCTTTTGAACGGCATGAGGTAAACCCAGGCGGCATCAGCTCGCCTGGGGTTCTTTCTCATGGAATGTCGACAAGAAATTGCACATCGGTATTGGCAGTGCCGGCGCTCACGTCGGCGCCAACAGACTTGTATGCTACCGAGAAAATCATGGTGGTGGGTTTCGCATCATCCAGAGGGTACTCCTTGGAAGGCTGGCCGTTGACCACGGGTGTGCCGTCATTGTCCTTGATGGTCAAGGCCAGGTTTTTGGCCCCGCCTGGCTCCAGTGCATACAACGCACCACCTGTACCTGCGCCGCCGTAGGCACCTGTGAAGGTGACCTGGGTCTTCTTGGTCGAGGGGATGGTGCATCCACCACTACCCGGGGTGATACGCATGCCGAAGGCGCGCAATGCGGCTTCATCACCTGTGTTTTCGAACTGCGAAGCACTGACGTTACCCATGTTGATTCGGGCTACCGGCAGGCCGGTTGAGGGGTCGATGATCTCGATCGGGCAGGTACCGGCGTGCACCTGGCCGTAGAAGTTTATCGTACCGGTTTTGGCGAATGCTGCATTGCTGGCCAGGCCAAGCCCGATGGCAAGCGTGAGAAGCGTCTTCTTCATGTTGATCTCCACGTGGAACAATTGCAGGCAGGATGTTTCATCCTTCGAGTTTCTGCCGAACAATTGAACGGCAGGGGCAGCGAGGTTAGGCCAACACGAAATTAATGTGTGTAGGAAAAACCTGATTATCACCAGGTTAAATCCTAGGCTTGGTTCTTGGCTGTGAGTGATCATCTTCGATATCCCTGGCAACTGACAAAAATGCCAGTGTTCAATGCTGCTTATCCATGCGTGAATCAGTGCGTCCACCCCCAACATTGCACTGGAGGTAAAGCATGAGTACGCAGAAAATAAATACAGAATATCGGCAAGCAGGAATACCGGACGCGCCTGAGGTTGCAAACGAGTCCGAGCCCTGCATCCTCGGCTGGATTCTCGAAACTGACCTCAACCATTTATGGGCAGAACGATACGCACGTGATGGCCATGACCTGAGCGAAGGGGAATCGGTTGTTACCGAGCGCGAGAAGAATAGAACCACCTGGGAGCTGAGCTTGGTAAACCTTGGCTATCCGAAGTTGAAGTTCAATATATCAGGACGCAAGTTATACCTGTGTAAAAACCTGTTGACTGACTTGCGGCTGGAACTGAGTACACCCAATGGTATGGCCGCGCGGCAGGCTATACGCATCGAGCAGTCGGACGGCAGCGTTGGCAAGATACTCGAGGTCACCCTGAGTCTGGACAGTACTCATGTGGAATACCACCTATCGGGCGGCAGCGAGGTCAAGGTGCATTGGTCGAAACCTGCTACTTATGTGATACAAGGCGACCCATTGAATGCAGACCGATTCGAACAGCACTATGAGGTGTTGAAGCGGATGAAGCTTGCCAGGTTGCCAAAGCCAGTGTCCGATGCCCTTGCCAACGCCTGGGTCTACTTTTTGGCTGACGGTGACAAGCTGTACCCTTCTGTTTACAGGCAGCCTGGTACGGCCGCTGCCCGGTTAGACCAGTTTCAGACGTCAGCGGAGGCGCGAGTGGGGATGAGGTTTGCTACCCGGGTATTCCCGATCGACTCGAGCCAACAGCCTCCAGAGGACAAGGACTGGGTAATCGGCCTGTTTGCACCCAGTCGGTCAGCTACCTGGGTGGCGGGTTCTTTGTTTCCCCCTCCGGATTATTACCTGGGTGCCTACGTGCTTTCTGACGCTATGCAGGCGCGAACCACCTCAGCTATCCGTGCACAGGCACTGCGTCTTTCGCCGCTGGTTTCGTTTTGCGATCGTGGTGGCCCCTTGGAGAAGGTGGAACTCATGCCCGCAGCGGCGCAAGCTACATGGGGGGCGGAAGGCACACTGTGCGGGAAGCTCCTGCCACAGGGGGGCAGCTACTACTAGCAGCCACCGCAGTCAATAGCGCCTGAAGTGCGGTTCAAGCAGAGTGGGGACACGTTCATACCGGCCGCCTCCCGCGATTCCTTGGTTACGCCGACCGCCACCGATGTCATCAAGGTAAGCGCAGGGGGCGAGTCTGCCTACGCTACATTCGTGATCCGCTGGGTGCAGCCGACGCATTTCATCAGGGTGGCCAAGCAAAACAGCGGGCTCAAGCTTTCGTTGTTTTACTTCAACGCCGATCAACAGGAGAAAGCGGTTCCGGACTCGCTGACATCCTGGGAGGTGGTCGCGGGCAATGGCACGGTTACTTCCGGTGTTTTCAAGCCGGCCGCGCAGAACCCGAGCCCATACTCCGTCGTCATGGGGGTGGACAGGTCCCAAGAGGATGAATGGCGATGGGGGCTGACGATCATTGCCTTGCCAATGCTCGATATCGATACGCTGGTGGATTACTACTCGCGCTGAGCAAGGCCCGGGTCAGTGTCGAGTCGTTGGCGGCGTCCGGGCCAGCAATTCGTCGAAGCGTTCGAGGAACAAGGCGTGGCTTTCCTCCGGTACCTGCTCGGCTTCACCCAGGGCCACCAGGATGGTACGCAGGTGGTTCAGCAGTTGCAGGTGGTATTTAACTGATAAAAGTGCCAGTAGTTTCGGCTTGCTGGCTGATGTTCAATTGAGGCTTACTCGCAAGGGGCTTCGATATGAAAGGCTTCAAGAATGCGTCGGTGACGGGTGCTGGCCCACGGTCCACGGACTCCATGGTGTGCAGCATGTGGGGAGAGTTGGCGTGGTTGAACTCGCTATGGCGGGAAGTTGATAACGATTTTCTGATCGAGTCACTGATGATTACCCGACCGCCAGCTTACAAAGGAAGAGAGGGGGAGGAGACGCTGTTAGGGTCTGTATGAAAATTCTTGAAACGAAGGTCAGGCAAGGCGAAAGCCGCCGAGGAAGCGGAGTTTACGGGTTGTAAATGAGCATTCCGAGGCTGTTTTCAACGCTGAATCACCGAGTATCAAGGCTTTTCGTACAGGGCCTAAGGAAGTTTTCCCGTATTGAGGTGATCGCGACGGGTAATCTTTATTATTATGAAGCCAATCTCTATCCATCTCGTGAGTTTCTCATGTTTACGAAGAGACTCGCCAATTTGGGTGAGAAACAGATCATACGGCTGACCGAAGCGAGTGTTGCTGAAACGAGACTCAGGATTACATTACCTGCAGATAGCAGCTACCTCAGGTACCGGGCGCAAGACGAAAGTGTGCTGAGTATCGAATGGTCGGGTGAGAACTACTATGCCTACTACGACCCGAAAGACTCAAGCAGCGGTACTGCAGTGCCCGCAGAGTATGCTGATTATTATGACCGACAGAAGAAAATTGAAGTTGCGATCATGCCATGCCCTGGCAATGCGAAACTGCAAGATCTTTACATCTATATGATGACGCTAGATAGCCTGCGCGATAGGCTTTTCGCTTTTCTCCAGCAGCCCGTAGCATACGAAAATTTGGCAGGAGAAATGCGGCAGCACCTGGCGCCTGCGTCTCAGGCGCCCTTGTTCGGCCTGTTCCCAGAATCCAGTTTCCCAGAGGTGGCGCAGGGTAAAGCGCCTGTGGACAATGCATGTTTAAGTCATCTGATTACACCGCCGGGCTCGACTGAACCCGACAGCGGAATGATTACCACAGGGGGATGGCAAAGCCGCTACAAGCAAGTCCCCAAGAAGCCGTGGAACCCCTCTGAGGTCTCGATTGCAGAGCCGCGCTACAAAATCGCTCCGCATTCACAGGTTTTTCACGCAGGGGATGACAAGGAGCAACTGGGTTTTGTCGCTACGCCAATGCCCGGTGCCAATTGGAGTGTGGCGGGTGATGCAGGCGGTACGATCGTCAAAGAGGGGAATGATCACTTCTATGTACCCGCCATACGACCGCCCGGTATCGCCTTCAAAGTACCAGGAGGAACCTTGATCCCTGCCGCTACCAGGGCCAGTTTGCCACGGCTACCCGCGCGTACTGATGTGCTGACGGCTACGGGAGATGGAGTTAGCACTTCGGTATCTTTCGTCACGACATTCACGTATCCGACAAATTTCATCCGATTTACCCGTCGAGGCGATGCGTTGCAACTGAACTGCCAGTACTTCAACGCAGACAGCGAGGAGGTTCCAGTGCCGCCGGATAGTGTCGAATGGCACATCCTTGCAGGCAACGGTGTGGTATCGGCGGAAGGTGTGTTCACTCCCGAATCGGCAGCGCCTAGCGCCGTGACGGTTGTGATGGCAGTGGATGCGCGCAACCTTGATGAGTGGCGATTCGCGGTAACGATCATTCCATTGCCATTGCTGTCCCTGCGCGATGTATTGCGGCTACAGCAAGAGTGAAAATTGTTGCATCAGGCGCGTTTTTCGAAGCGAATGGAATCAGTGTTGGTTCCCTGGCTGCAGGTTCAGCAACTGTTTTTCCTGGCTCCAGTCGAACGGTTCATCGTTCTGCTCGGCTTCGTAACGGCGCTCTTCAAGGCGTTGATACAGGTCCAGTTCGTCATCGGGCATGAAGTGCAAGCAGTCGCCACCAAAGAACCACAGCAGATCACGAGGTACAAGATGAGCAATCTGCGGGTAGCGCTGAATCACCTGGCAGATCAGGTCCTGGCCCAAGTACTGGCTTTCCAGCGGGTTTTGCGGCAGCAGGGTCAGGAGCTCGTCGAAGCGCTCGAGGAACAGGGCGTGGCTTTCCTCCGGTACCTGCTCGGCTTCACCCAGGGCCACCAGGATGGTGCGCAGGTGGTTCAGTAGTTGCAGATGGTATTCCAGGTGGGGGGTGGCCATGGAGAGGTCCTCGGGGTGGTTGAAACGGGGGCGGAGTATACGCCGGTTGGAGGCGGGTTGGGGAAGGTGCTGATGGCGCGTGCGCTCCAGCACCAGCCCGCGTCCAGTGATCAGCGCACCTTGTTGGGCCCCTGCAGCAATTGTTCTTTGTCGAAGGCATCCACATCGATCACTGCCCGACGTGCTTGTTCTGCCACCTGCAGCTGTTGCCCTTCATCGGGCTGCAGTACACCGCCTTCGATTGCTGCATCGATCAGCGACTGACCAGGAGCCGGCCGTATCTTGCCCTCCTTGATCGCTTGATGCAGTGCCTTGTGCAAAGGCATCGACTCATCCAGCAAGTCGCGGGCACGTTGCAATGCCGCCACCGGGTCGCCCTCAGCCTGTGGCCGGAAGCAGCCCGCGAGCAATTCCTCCAGTGCCGGGTCGCCCTTTCTACGCCCAATCAGCGCCGCAACCTCGGCATCCAGTTCATCGCCTGGCCCGGTATGACGGCGGCCGAAGGGGAACACCAGCACGCGCAGCGCGCAGCCGACAAAACGGTTGGGGAAGTTGTCGAGCAGCCGGTCCAGGGCCTTTTCCGCTTGGCCCAGGCTTTCTTCCATGGCCCAGCGCAGCAAGGGCTGCATGTGCTCGGGTGAACCCAGATCGTGATAGCGCTTGAGCGCCGCGCTGGACAGGTACAGGTAGCTCAGTACATCACCCAACCGTGCGCTCAGGCGTTCGCGGCGTTTGAGTGCACCGCCCAGCAACATCATCGACAGGTCCGCCAGCAGGGCAAAGGCGGCGGCCTGGCGGTTGAGGGCGCGGAAGTAGCCCTGGCTCAAGGTATCGCCTGGCACGTTTTCCAGACGCCCAAGCCCCAGGTTGAACACCAGCGTGCTGGCTGCGTTGCCAGCGGCGAACATGATGTGTTTCATCAACAGTTCGTCGAACTCGCACAGTGCCTGCTCGCGGTCTTCGCGACCGGCCAGAGCCATTTCCTTGAGCACGAACGGGTGGCAGCGGATGGCGCCCTGGCCAAAGATCATCAGGTTGCGCGAGAGGATGTTGGCTCCCTCGACCGTGATGAAGATCGGCGCACCTTGCCAATTGCGTCCCAGGTAGTTGTTCGGGCCCATGATGATGCCCTTGCCGCCATGCACATCCATGGCATGCTGAATGCATTCGCGGCCGCGCTCGGTCAGGTGGTACTTGAGGATGGCTGACAACACTGAGGGTTTTTCGCCCAGGTCCACAGCGTTGGCCGTGAGCAGGCGGGCGCTGTCCATCAGCCAGGCGTTGCCGCCGATGCGCGCCAGCGATTCCTGGATACCCTCGAATGCTGCCAGTGGTACGTTGAACTGTTCGCGGATATTGGCGTACTGGCCAGTGACCAGGCTGGTGTATTTGGCAGCGCCGGTGCCCACTGCGGGCAGGGAGATGGAGCGGCCGACCGACAGGCAGTTCATCAGCATCATCCAGCCCTTGCCGAGCATGGCTTGGCCACCGATGAGGAAATCCAGCGGCACGAATACGTCCTTGCCGCAGTTCGGGCCGTTCATGAACGCGGCGCCCAGTGGCAGGTGGCGTTTGCCGATTTCGACGCCGGGCGTGTCGGTAGGGATCAGCGCCAGGCTGATACCCAGCTCATCCTGCTCACCCAGCAGATGGTCTGGGTCGTAGGCCTTGAATGCCAGGCCTAGCAGGGTTGCCACCGGGCCCAGGGTGATGTAGCGCTTTTCCCAGTTCAGGCGCAGGCCGATGACTTCCTTGCCTTGCCATTGGCCTTTACAGACGACGCCAGTGTCGGGCATGGCACCCGCGTCGGAGCCGGCCAGTGGGCCGGTGAGGGCGAAGCAGGGGATTTCGTCGCCGCGGGCCAGGCGGGGCAGGTAGTGGTTGCGTTGTTCGTCGGTACCGTAGTGCAGCAGCAGTTCGGCTGGGCCCAAGGAGTTGGGCACCATTACCGTGGAAGCCAGGTCGCCGCTGCGGGTAGCCAGTTTCATCGCCACCTGGGAGTGGGCGTAGGCCGAAAAGCCCTTGCCGCCGTATTCCTTGGGGATGATCAGGGCAAAGAAGCCTTGCTGCTTGATATGCACCCAGGCTTCGGGCGGCAGGTCCATGTCCTGGCCGATCTGCCAGTCGCTGACCATGGCGCAGAGTTGTTCCGTCGGGCCATCGATGAAGGCCTGTTCTTCTTCGGTCAGTTCAGGGGCCGGGTAGGCGAGCAGGGTGCGCCAATCGGGGCGGCCGCTGAACAGTTCGCCATCCCACCATACGGTGCCGGCGTCGATCGCCTCGCGCTCGGTTTGCGACATCGGCGGCAGGGTGCGCTGGAACCACTTGAACACGGGGCCGGTGAATACCTTGCGGCGCCATTCCGGCAGCGTCACCAGGGCGACTTTCAGTGCCAGTACCATCCAGATCAGGGTCAGCAGCCAGCCGGGAGCACTGCTGAAAATGCCCATCAGCAGTACGTAGGCTGCCATGACGCCGAGAATCTGCAGAGGCGCCAGGCGCCGGTGCGTGAGGTACGCCGCGCCGATCACCAGCACTACCAACCACAACAGCAACATAATCGGTCCTCCTTGGAACCAAGGGCTTGAGTCATCCCAGACAGCTTAGACGCAACGCCGTGAACGGCAGGGTCAGAACAGTGACAGGGTGTGGCGGTGGGGGTTTCAGGGCATTTTTTGTCTGTACCGGCCTCTTCGCGGGTAAATCCGCTCCCACTGGGACTGCACCGCTCTCAGGCCTGGTGCGATCCCGGTGGGAGCGGATTTACCCGCGAAGAGGCCGGTACAGGCGACGAAAGTCTGGAGTAGACTGCACCCCTCCGCATTCATAAGGACGTTGCCATGCTGAAGATCTGGGGCCGCAAGAATTCGAGCAATGTGCGCAAGGCGCTGTGGATCGCCCATGAACTGGGCCTGGATTTCGAGTCCATCGACGCCGGCGGCGCCTTCGGCGTGGTCAACGAGCCGCACTACCGCGCGCGCAACCCCAACGGCCTGGTGCCGATGCTGGAGGACGGCGACCTGACCCTGTGGGAATCCAACACCATCGTCCGCTACCTGTGCGCCGAGTACGGCGCGGGGCAGGGCTGGTACCTGGAAGACCCGCGTCAGCGCGCACTGGCGGACAAGTGGATGGACTGGACCACCTCATCCTTCGCCACGCCGTTCCGCCCACTGTTCTGGGGCCTGTTGCGCACCCCGGAAGACCAGCGCGACTGGGTGGCGATCAACGCTGCGCACAAGCAATGCGCCCAGCTGCTGGCCATTGCCGACGAAGCCCTGGCCAAGCAACCGTACCTTTCCGGTGACCAGATCGGCATGGGCGACATCCCACTGGGTAGCTTCATCTATGCCTGGTTCGAAATGCCCATCGAGCGCCCGGCCATGCATCACCTGGAGGCCTGGTACGAGCGCCTCAAGGCCCGCCCGGCCTATCAGGCTGCGGTGATGACTGCGCTGACCTGATCGAACACCACGGCTACTTCGATAGTCATTATCAATACACATGACTGTACTTGTGCGGCCGGGCCAAGCACCATTGGCCGCACTCACTGCGCCAGTGACTTTGCCTGGCGTGTCCTGCACCTTTTCTTCGGTAAGTGACCCGCTATGAGTTCCGCCCTGTCCATCCGACAGCTGACCAAGACCTATGGCAACGGCTTCCAGGCCCTCAAGGGTATCGACCTGGACGTTGCCGAGGGCGACTTCTTCGCCTTGCTCGGCCCCAACGGCGCCGGCAAGTCCACCACCATTGGCATTCTCTCGACCCTGGTCAACAAAACCAGTGGCACGGTCAACGTGTTCGGCCACGACCTGGACCGTGAACCTGCGGCGCTCAAGCGCTGCCTGGGTGTGGTGCCGCAGGAGTTCAACTTCAACCAGTTCGAGAAAACCTTCGATATCGTCGTGACCCAGGCCGGTTACTACGGTATCCCGCCCAAGGTGGCCAAGGAGCGTGCCGAGCGGTACCTGACCCAGCTCGGTCTGTGGGACAAGCGCGACGTGCAGTCGCGCTCGCTGTCCGGCGGCATGAAGCGCCGCCTGATGATTGCCCGCGCGCTGATCCACGAGCCGCGCCTGCTGATTCTCGACGAGCCCACCGCTGGCGTGGACATCGAGCTGCGCCGTTCGATGTGGAGCTTCCTTACCGAGCTGAACCAGAAGGGCATCACCATCATCCTCACCACCCACTACCTGGAAGAGGCCGAGCAGCTGTGCCGTAACATCGGCATCATTGACCACGGCACCATCATCGAGAACACCAGCATGCGCCAGCTGCTGGGCAAGCTGCATGTCGAAACCTTCGTGCTCGACCTCAAGCAGGACCTGGCCACCGCACCGACGTTGCAGGGCTACCCGTGCCGGCTGCTGACCCCGCACACCCTGGAAGTGCAGGTGGACAAGGACATCGGCATCACTGCGCTGTTCGGCCAGCTGGCGCTGCAGAACATCGAGGTGCAGAGCCTGCGCAACAAGACCAACCGACTCGAGGAGCTGTTCGTGTCCCTGGTGGAAAAAAACTTGTCGAAGGTGGCCGTATGAGTGTGGAACTGCGCACCAACTGGGTCGCCCTGAACACCATCGTCTACCGCGAAGTGCGGCGCTTCCTGCGTATCTGGCCCCAGACCCTGCTACCGCCAGCGATCACCATGGTCCTGTACTTCGTCATCTTCGGTAACCTGATCGGCAGGCAGATCGGCGACATGGGTGGCTTCACCTACATGGAGTACATCGTGCCGGGGCTGATCATGATGTCGGTGATCACCAACTCCTACGGTAACGTGGTGTCGAGCTTCTTCGGCAGCAAGTTCCAGCGCTCCATTGAAGAGCTGATGGTGTCGCCCGTATCGCCACACACCATCCTCGTCGGTTACGTGTTGGGTGGCGTGCTGCGTGGCCTGGCGGTGGGCGTGATCGTGACCTTCCTGTCGCTGTTCTTCACCCACCTGCAGGTGCACCACCTGGGCGTGACCGTGGTCGTAGTGCTGCTGACCGCTACCATCTTTTCGCTGCTGGGCTTCGTCAACGCGGTGTTCGCCCGCAACTTCGACGATATCTCGATCATCCCGACCTTCGTGCTGACGCCACTGACCTACCTGGGCGGAGTGTTCTACTCGATCAACCTGCTGCCGCCGTTCTGGCAGACCGTGTCGCTGGCCAACCCGGTGCTGCACATGGTCAACTCGTTCCGCTACGGCATCCTAGGGGTGTCGGATATCAGCATTGGCACGGCGATTACGTTCATGCTGGTCGCCACCGCGGTGCTCTACCTGGTGTGCGTGCGCCTGCTGGTCAGCGGCCGCGGCATGCGTGCCTGAAGCCTTGCACCGGCATTGGCGCAGACGCCACTGCCGGCCCACCCACCAGCGCCAGTAGAGCATGGTGGTGAAGTAGCCAAGGATGCCCAGCACCACGCCGCACACTACCGAGCCGAGCAGGAAGGGTTGCCACAGCGTCGACAACTGGTCGGTGATCCACTGGAAAGTCAGCTCGTCGGGCAGGGTGCGCGGCGGTACCTGCATCAGCCAGGCGCCGGTCATGTAGGTGACGAAGAACACCGGTGGCATGGTCAGCGGGTTGGTCAGCCATACCAGGCTGACCGCGATCGGCAGGTTGCCGCGCAGCGGAATGGCCAGCGCGGCGGCCAGCAGCATCTGTGCTGGCATCGGGATCAGCGCCGCGAACAGGCCAACGCCCATGGCCCGCGCCACCGAATGGCGGTTCAGGTGCCAGAGGTTCGGGTCATGCAGCAACTTGCCGAAAAAGCGTAAGGACTTGTGTTCCCGAATACTGGTCGGGTCCGGCATGTAGCGTTTGAAAAGTCGGCGCGGCATGTAGGCTCCCGGAGCGTTGATCCGGGCAGTATGCCCTGATTCCCGCTCAGCCTCGTTTAGAGTTTGTGACAATTGTTGAGCAAGTGGTGCCGGCAATTGGGCTATGCCTCAGAAGGTGATTTCGCTTCTGGAGCTCTACTTCATGCGCACAGGGATGTTTGCGCTCGCGCTCGGGCTGTTGTGCCTGATCTTTCTTCCCGCATTGCCATCGGTCGGATGGCTGGTGCTGCTGGCCGTGGCCGGTGGCGTCGGCTTGTTCACCCGGCTGTGGCCGCTGGGCTGTTTTTTGTTGGGCCTGTGTTGGGCCTGCTGGTCCGCGCAGCAGGCGCTGGATGACCGCCTGGCCGCCGGGCTGGATGGCCGCACCCTGTGGCTTGAAGGTCAGGTGGTCGGCCTGCCGACCCGGACTGCGCAAGGTGTGCGCTTCGAGCTGGATGCGCCCAGCTCGCGGCGGGCAGAACTGCCGCAGCGCCTGCAACTGAGCTGGTTCGACGGGCCGTCGCTGCGGGCGGGCGAGCAGTGGCGGCTGGCGGTGACCTTGCAGCGCCCGGCCGGGCTGCTCAATCCGTATGGACCAGACCGGGAGGCGCAACTGCTGGCGCGTCGGGTGGGGGCCACCGGCACGGTCAAGGCCGGGCAGTTGCTGGCGCCTGCAACCGGCGGTTGGCGCGATGCGCTGCGCCAGCGTCTGCTGGCAGTCGAGACCAATGGCCGACAGGCAGCGTTGGTGGCACTGGTACTTGGCGACGGTACGGGCCTGGCGCGGGAGGACTGGCAAACGTTGCAGGCCACCGGCACGGTGCACCTGCTGGTGATCTCTGGCCAGCACATCGGACTGGTCGCCGGCTTGCTGTATGGCCTGGTTGCCGGGCTGGTGCGCTGGGGGCTGTGGCCCGTACGCCTGCCTTGGTTGCCTTGGGCCTGCGGCCTGGCCATGACCGCAGCGCTGGCCTATGGCTGGCTGGCCGGTGCAGGCGTGCCGGTACAGCGTGCCTGCCTGATGCTGGCCGTGGTGTTGCTCTGGCGCCTGCGCTTTCGTCACCTTGGGGCCTTTTTACCTTTATTGCTGGCGCTGGTTGCCGTGTTGCTGGTCGAGCCGTTGGCGGCTCTGTTACCTGGTTTCTGGCTGTCGTTTGCTGCCGTGGTCACGCTTATCTATTGCTTCAGTGCCCGATTGGGTGGCTGGCGGCCTTGGCAGGCCTGGACGCGCGCACAATGGGTGATTGCCATAGGTTTGCTACCAGTGCTGCTGGCCACGGGCTTGCCGGTGAGCCTGAGTGCGCCGCTGGCCAACCTTGTGGCAGTGCCGTGGGTGAGCCTGGCGGTGCTGCCGTTGGCGTTGCTGGGCACCTTGTTGCTGCCGCTGGGCGGGGTAGGGGAGGTGTTGCTCTGGCTGGCAGGTGACTTGCTGGATCTACTGTTCCGGCTGCTGGCGCTGGTGGCGCAGCAACAGCCGGCATGGGTACCGCCGGCCTTGCCGTTGTGGGCCTGGCTGCTGGTCTGCCTGGGTGCGCTGCTGGTTCTGATGCCCCATGGCGTACCACTGCGTGGGTTGGGTGGAGTGATGTTGCTGGCGCTGTGGGTACCCCGGGAGACGGTGCCGTTCGGCGAGGTCGAGGTCTGGCAGCTGGACGTCGGCCAAGGATTGGCAGTGCTGTTGCGCACCCGCCATCACAACATGCTTTACGACGCCGGGCCGGCCAAGGGAGAGAGCGACCTGGGCGAGCGGGTGGTGTTGCCGAGCTTGCGCAAGCTGGGGGTTGGCAGCCTGGACCTGATGCTGATCAGCCACGCCCATGCCGACCACGCCGGTGGTGCTGGCGCAATCCTGCGTGGTCTGCCGGTCAAACGGGTGATCGGCGGCGAAGTGCTGGATGAGATGCAACTGCAACCTTGTGTCAGCGGCGAGCAATGGACGTGGGATGGCGTGCGCTTTTCGCTGTGGCGCTGGGCTGATGGGCAGAGCAGCAATGACCGTTCTTGTGTGCTGTTGGTCGAGGCGCAGGGTGAGCGGTTGTTGCTGGCGGGTGATATGGAGGCCGGTGCCGAACGGGCCTGGATGGCGGCTACCGAGGCGCCGCGTATCGACTGGTTGCAGTCGCCGCACCATGGCAGCCGCAGTTCGTCCAGCGAGGTCTTCATCCGCGCCACGGCGCCGCGCGGGGTACTGATTTCGCGGGGGCGCAACAACAGCTTCGGGCACCCGCATGCGCAGGTGGTCGAACGTTACAGGCGGCATGGGGTGGTGATGCATGACACGGCGGAACAGGGGGCGTTGCGGTTGGTGCTGGGGAGGCAAGGGGAGGTCGAGAGTGTGCGGGGGCAGCGGCGGTTTTGGCGGGTTTGGGTGCAGTGAGGTGTAGTGGCTTGCAGGCGCTGCAACTGTCATGGCGAACCCTCACCCCTCACCCCTCACCCCCCGCAACCCCTCGCAACCCAATTCCCTGACCTCCGGCAGATGAGCCCCCGGCGCGCCTATGGTAGAGTGGCGGCCTTTTTCCGAAGGGGCGTTTACTGTGTGGGAATTGGTCAAGTCCGGTGGTTGGATGATGCTGCCGATCATTCTGAGCTCCATCGTTGCCATGGCTATCGTCGTCGAGCGCCTGTGGACCTTGCGCGTCAGCCGCGTCACCCCGCCGCACCTGCTCGGCCAGGTGTGGATATGGATCAAGGACAAGCAACTGACCAGTGACAAGCTCAAGGCCCTGCGCGCCGATTCGCCACTGGGCGAAATCCTCGCCGCCGGCCTGGCCAACTCGCGCCATGGCCGCGAAATCATGAAGGAATGCATCGAGGAAGCCGCTTCGCGCGTCATTCACGAACTGGAGCGCTACATCAGCACGCTCGGCACCATCGCCGCCATGGCCCCGCTGTTGGGCCTACTGGGCACCGTGCTGGGCATGATCGACATTTTCAGCGCCTTCATGGGCTCGCAGATGACTGCCAACGCCGCAGTGCTGGCCGGTGGTATATCCAAGGCCCTGGTCACCACCGCGGCCGGCCTGATGGTTGGTATCCCGGCGGTGTTCTTCCACCGCTTCCTGCTGCGCCGCATCGATGAGCTGGTGGTGGGCATGGAGCAGGAGGCGATCAAGCTGGTGGAAGTGATCCAGGGCGACCGCGAAGTGGAAGTGGCCGGAGGCAAGGCGTGAAGTTCCGGCGCAATCGCCAGCGGGAGAACGTCGACATCAACCTGGCGTCGCTGATCGACGTGGTGTTCGTCCTGCTGCTGTTCTTCGTGGTCACCACCACCTTCACCCGCGAGACCCAGCTGCGCGTCGAGCTGCCCGAAGCCGCCAGCGCCGAACAGGCGCCGCCCGACCAGGGCAAGCTGGTGGAAATCACCATCAGCGCCGAAGGCGTGTACTCGGTGAACAATCACCTGCTGCCCAAGAGCGACCTGGCCACCCTGAGCGAAGCGATCGAGCGTGAGTCGGGCGGCGACAACAAGCTGCCGCTGGCCATCAGCGCCGACGGCAAGACCCCGCACCAGGCTGTGGTCACCGCAATGGATGCCGCCGGCAAGCTCGGTTTCAGCCAGTTGCGCATGACCACCGTCGAGGCGGCCCAGGACACGCCTTGATGGCCTTCGCCGACCGTCTGCTCGCCGCCTGGTACGCCGGGCATCCGGCCTTGGCGCTGCTGCGCCCGCTGGAGGCGTTGTATCGCCGCGTGGTCACGCGCAAGCGAGCGCGTTTTCTAAGAGGCGAAAGTGCCAGCTACCGGGCCCCGGTGCCGGTCATCGTGGTGGGTAACATCACTGTCGGTGGTACCGGCAAGACGCCGATGATCCTCTGGCTGATCGAGCACTGCCGCCAGCAGGGGCTGAAGGTGGGTGTGGTCAGCCGTGGCTATGGCGCCAAGCCGCCGCAGCTACCCTGGCGCGTGCAGGCCGACCAGGCTGCCGAGCAGGCCGGCGATGAACCGCTGCTGATCGTGCAGCGCACCGGCGTGCCGCTGATGATCGACCCCGACCGCTCTCGCGCGGTGCAGGCACTGCTGGCCAGTGAACCACTCGACCTGATCCTGTGTGACGACGGTATGCAGCACTACCGCCTGGCCCGCGACCTGGAGCTGGTGCTGATCGATGCCGCCCGCGGCCTGGGCAATGGTCGCTGCCTGCCGGCGGGGCCGTTGCGTGAGCCGGCCGAGCGCCTGCACGAGGCTGATGCGGTGCTGTTCAACGGCGCCAGCGCAGACCGTACCGATGGCTTCGGCTTCCGCCTGCAGCCGTCCGCCCTGGTCAACTTGCGCACTGGCGAGCGCCGCGCGCTTGACCATTTTCCGGCAGGCCAACGCCTGCACGCGGTGGCCGGTATCGGCAATCCGCAGCGTTTCTTCAATACCCTGCTGGGGCTAAACTGGCAGCCGGTGCCGCATCCCTTTGCCGACCATGCACAGTTCAGTGCCCAGAGCCTGGCCTTCAGCCCGCCGTTGCCACTGGTCATGACCGAGAAGGATGCGGTGAAATGCCGGGCCTTCGCCGCTGACGACTGGTGGTACCTGGCCGTCGAGGCGCAGCCCACGCCGGCCTTCAGCGCCTGGTTCGACAACCAGCTGCAACGCTTGCTCCGCAAGCCCTGAGCCCGTTTTCAATTTCCGGCCACCTGGCCTAAAGGAAGCCTCCCATGGACACCAAACTGCTCGATATCCTGGCCTGCCCGATCACCAAAGGCCCGCTCAAGCTCAGTGCCGACAAGACCGAGCTGATCAGCAAGGGCGCTGGCCTGGCCTACCCGATCCGCGACGGCATCCCGGTCATGCTGGAAAGCGAGGCGCGCACCCTGACCGACGACGAGCGTCTGGACAAATGAGCCTGAACTTTACCGTGGTGATCCCCGCCCGGCTGCGCTCCACACGCCTGCCAGGCAAGCCATTGCTGCCGATTGCCGGCAAGCCGATGGTGCAGCATGTGTGGGAACAGGCCCGCAAGAGCGGTGCAAGCCGCGTGGTCATCGCTACCGACGACGCCAGCATCTTGGAGGCCTGCCAGGCCTTCGGCGCCGAAGTGCTGATGACTCGTGCCGACCATGAGTCCGGCACCGACCGCCTGGCCGAGGTGGCCACACACCTGGGCCTTCCGGCTGATGCCATCGTGGTCAACGTGCAGGGCGACGAACCGCTGATTCCGCCGGTTATCATCGACCAGGTCGCAGCCAACCTGGCGGCGCATCCGGAGGCCGGTATCGCCACTTTGGCCGAGCCGATCCATGAGCCGGAAACCGTATTCAACCCCAACGCGGTCAAGGTGGTCAGCGACAAGAGCGGCCTGGCCCTGACCTTCAGCCGTGCGCCGCTGCCGTGGGCCCGCGATGCCTTCGCCAGGGAGCGAAACGTGCTGCCAGAAGGCGTGCCGTATCGCCGTCACATCGGCATGTACGCCTATCGCGTCGGCTTCCTGCAGGACTTCGTCAGCTGGGGCCCGTGCTGGCTCGAGCAGACCGAAGCGCTGGAGCAACTGCGCGCCCTGTGGCACGGCGTACGCATCCACGTCGAAGACGCCATCGAGGCGCCTGCCGTGGGCGTGGATACCCCTGAAGACCTGGAGCGCGTACGGCGCTTGCTGGAGGCCTGATGCGTGTCCTGTTCGTCTGCCTCGGCAATATCTGCCGCTCGCCTACCGCCGAAGGCGTGCTACGTCATCAATTGCAGGTTGCCGGGCTTGCCGACCGAGTGCATGTGGCCTCGGCCGGCACCGGCGACTGGCATGTCGGCAAGGCGCCTGACAGCCGCACCTGCAAGGCAGCGCTGGCGCGTGGCTATGACCTGTCGCAGCAACGCGCCCAGCAGGTCAAGGCGGTGCACTTTGCCGAATATGACCTGATCCTGGCCATGGACGAGAGCAACCTTGGCCACTTGCGCGCGATGCGCCCGCACACGGCAGTGGCGGAACTCGACCTGTTCCTGCGCCGCTATGGCGCAGCGCTGGATGAAGTGCCAGACCCGTACTACGGCGGCGCCGACGGCTTCGAGCAGGTGCTCGACCTGGTGGAAGCGGCGTGCCAGGCGCTGGTGCTCGAAATCAAGGGGCGGCTATGACAGTGCGATGGCAGGAGCAGGTATCGCTCAAGCCGTACAACACCTTTGGCATCGACGTGAAGGCACGGTATTTCAGCCAGGCACATGATGACCAGGAGGTGCGCCAGGCGCTGGCCCAGGCACAGCAAGGCGGCGTGCCGGTACTGGTGATTGGCGGCGGCAGCAACTTGCTGCTGACTCGCGATATCGATGCGCTGGTACTGCATATGGCCAGCCGTGGCAGGCGCGTGCTTAGCGATGATGGCGAACGTATTGTGGTCGAGGCCGAGGCCGGTGAGCCATGGCACCCGTTCGTGCAGTGGACACTGGCGCAGGGGTATTGCGGGCTGGAGAACCTCAGCCTGATCCCAGGGACCGTGGGCGCCGCGCCGATGCAGAACGTGGGCGCCTATGGCGTGGAAATCAAGGACGTGTTCGCCGGCCTGACCGCCCTGGACCGCGAGACCGGCGAGCTGCGCGACTTCGGTTTGGCGGAGTGTGCCTTCGGGTATCGCGACAGCTTGTTCAAGCGCAGCCCCGGGCGTTGGCTGATCCTGCGTGTGCGCTTTGCCTTGAGCCGCACGCTGCAGGCCCACCTGGACTACGGCCCGGTGCGCCAGCGCCTGGTGGAGCAGGGCGTGACCGAGCCGACCGCACAGGCGATCAGCGAGGCGATCTGCAGCATTCGCCGCGAGAAGCTGCCAGACCCGGCTGAGCTGGGTAATGCCGGGAGCTTCTTCAAGAACCCGGTGGTATCGGCTGAACAGGTCGAGCGTATTCGTGCGCAATACCCGGGGGTGGTGGCTTATCCCCAGGCCGATGGCCAGGTGAAGCTGGCGGCGGGCTGGTTGATCGAGCAGGCTGGCTGGAAGGGCCATCGCGAGGGGGATGCCGGGGTGCATCGTTTGCAGTCGCTGGTGCTGGTCAACTATGGCCAGGCGAGCGGGGCACAGATGCATGCGCTGGCGCGGCGGATCCAGGCCGATATCCTCGAGCGGTTCGGGGTTGAGCTGGAGATGGAGCCTAACCTCTACTGATTCATTGCCTGGGCTGGCCCTTTCGCGGCTAAAGCCGCTCCCACAGGGACCTCACAGGTGAGGGTAGTGAGGTACCTGTGGGAGCGGGTTTACCCGCGAAGAGGTTGGTACAGGCAAAACGCCTAGCCAAGAAAAAGCCCCGCCAGTTCGCACTGGCGGGGCTTTTTCATTCAGCCTTGGCTATCAACCGTGATGAGGCTTGTGCTCATCGGTGGCTTCCAGGGCTGGCTCTTCGGCGGCTGCGGCAGCTTCCTGCGCGGCTTTGGCGGCAGCCTCGGCCTCGCGCTTGCGGCGGCGCACTTCACGCGGGTCGTTCGGTGCACGGCCGTTGGCCAGCATGACAGTGGCAGGCTCCACCGCCGCAGGGGCTTCGACCGGTGCAGGCTCGACGGCCACTGGGGCAGGTTCGGCCACCACTTCTGGCTGGGCTTCGACAACCGGGGCGGGTTGCTCGGCCACCGGAGCGGCTTCGACCACGGCCGGGGCCTGCTCGATTTCACCGGCCTCGACGGCAGGCGCTTCTACCGGTGTTTCGGCAACCACTACCGGCTCGGCAGCAGGTGCTGCCTCGACCACTGGCTGCGGAGCGACTTCGACCACTGGCTCGGCAGTTGCCTCGACCACGGCCACAGGCTCGCTGATCGGCTGCTCGACCACTGGGGCCACGGCCACTTCTTCAGCCTTGGCGGCAGCTTCGACCTGCTCGACCTTCTCTGCCTGCTCGACCGGCTGGGCGGCTTCGCTGTTGTCGGTTTCCGCAACGGCGGTGACTTCGGCGGTAGCGCGCTCTGCCTGCTGGTTGGCCTGGGCTTCGGCGCTGGCGCTGATGTTGCTGCTGGCGACAGCGGCAGTCACGGCCAGGCCTGCGGCCAGTTCGGCCCCCAGCTCGGTGGCCTGGTGCGGTTGTGGCTGCTCTTCGCTGCCTTCTTCTTCGCTGCCGTCGATCAGTTCGCCGTTGGCGTTGCGCTGGCGCTCACGACGGTTGCTGCGACGACGCTGGCCACGGGAGCGGCGACGCGGGCGCTCGCCATCGGTGCCTTCCTGTTCGTCCTGCAGCAGCTCTTCGTTCGGCAGTTGCTCTTCGGCCAGCTCGGTGGCTTCTTCGGCTACGCGTGGCTGACGCTCTTCGCGTGGTGGGCGCGGAGCACGTTCTTCGCGAGGAGTACGTTCTTCACGCGGTGCGCGCTCTTCACGTGGAGCACGTTCTTCACGCGGTGCACGTTCTTCACGCGGTGCACGTTCTTCACGCGGAGCACGCTCTTCGCGAGGTGCGCGCTCTTCACGCGGAGCACGCTCTTCACGTGGAGCTCGTTCCTCGCGAGGTGCACGCTCTTCACGTGGGGCGCGCTCTTCGCGTGGAGCACGTTCTTCACGGGCTACACGTTCCTCGCGCGGCTGACGTTCTTCACGCTCGGCAGGGGTGGCATCCAGTGGTTCACGCAGTTCGCGCACGCGCTCTTCGCCACGGTTGCCGCGGCGGTCTTCGCGTGGCTGGCGTGGTGCACGCTCTTCGCGTGGGGCGCGTTCTTCACGTGGCGCACGCTCCTCGCGTGGCTGGCGCTCTTCCCGAGGGGTACGCTCGGCACGCTCTTCACGCGGCTTGCGCTCTTCGTCGCGGCGGCCGTTGCGGTTGCGGCTCTGCTGGCGGCTGTTGCGGCGTTCTTCGTTGCGTGGGCTGCGCTCGGCGATAGGTTTCTCGGCGGCGGTGACAACCGGTGCGGCGGCAGGCTCTTCCTTGCCGGCGAACAGGCTTACCAGCGATTTTACCAGGCCCTTGAACAGGCTCGGCTCCGGAGCGACCGGGGCAGGGGCGACCGGTGCGGCAGGCTGCGGCTCTTCAACAGCGGCCGGTACCGGCGCATTGGCGCGGGCCGGGGCGGTCTTGACTGCAGCTTCCTGGCGTACCAGGGTGCGAGTGGCGGTCGGCTGCGGCGCCTCTTCGGCTTCGGCTGCGGCGATCTCGTAGCTGGACTGGTTGCTCAGCACTTCCGGGTTGTCGTCGCGCAGGCGCTGGACTTCGAAGTGCGGGGTTTCCAGGTGATCGTTCGGCAGGATGATGATGCGCGCACGGGTGCGCAGTTCGATCTTGGTAATCGAGTTGCGCTTCTCGTTGAGCAGGAACGCGGCCACCGGGATCGGCACCTGGGCACGGACCTCGGCGGTGCGGTCTTTCAGGGCTTCTTCTTCGATCAGGCGCAGGATGGCCAGCGACAGCGACTCGACGTCACGGATGATGCCGGTGCCGGAGCAGCGTGGGCAGACGATGCCGCTGCTTTCGCCCAGCGACGGGCGCAGGCGCTGACGAGACATTTCCAGCAGGCCGAAGCGCGAGATGCGGCCGACCTGGACGCGGGCGCGGTCGGCTTCCAGGCACTCGCGAACACGTTCTTCGACGGCGCGCTGGTTTTTCGCCGGGGTCATGTCGATGAAGTCGATGACGATCAGGCCGCCGATGTCACGCAGGCGCAGTTGGCGGGCGATTTCCTCGGCCGCCTCCAGGTTGGTCTGCAGGGCGGTTTCTTCGATGTCGCTGCCTTTGGTGGCGCGCGCCGAGTTGATGTCGATGGACACCAGGGCTTCGGTCGGATCGATCACGATCGAGCCGCCGGACGGCAGGTCGACCACGCGCTGGAAGGCGGTTTCGATCTGGCTTTCGATCTGGAAGCGGTTGAACAGCGGCACGCTGTCTTCGTACAGCTTTACCTTGCTGGCGTACTGCGGCATCACCTGGCGGATGAAGGTCAGGGCTTCTTCCTGGGCATCGATGCTGTCGATCAGCACTTCGCCGATGTCCTGGCGCAGGTAGTCGCGGATGGCGCGGATGATGACGTTGCTTTCCTGGTAGATCAGGAATGGCGCGGCGCGGTCCTGGGATGCCTCCTTGATGGCGGTCCACAACTGCAGCAGGTAGTCGAGGTCCCACTGCATTTCTTCGCTGCTGCGGCCAAGGCCGGCAGTGCGTACGATCAGGCCCATGTCGCCCGGCACGGTGAGGCCGTTCAGGGCTTCACGCAGTTCGTTGCGCTCTTCGCCTTCGATGCGGCGGGAGATGCCACCGGCACGCGGGTTGTTCGGCATCAGCACCAGGTAGCGGCCGGCCAGGCTGATGAAGGTGGTGAGGGCGGCACCTTTGTTGCCGCGCTCTTCCTTCTCGACCTGGACGATGACTTCCTGGCCTTCGCTCAGCACTTCCTTGATGTTGACCCGCCCTTCGGGGGTTTTCTTGAAGTATTCGCGGGAGATTTCTTTCAGCGGCAGGAAGCCGTGGCGTTCGGAACCGAAGTCGACGAAGGCGGCTTCGAGGCTGGGTTCGATGCGGGTGATCTTGCCTTTGTAGATGTTGGCCTTTTTCTGCTCACGCGCGCCAGACTCAATGTCCAGGTCGTAGAGACGTTGGCCGTCCACCAGGGCTACACGCAACTCTTCGGGTTGAGTCGCGTTAATCAGCATTCTTTTCATGTTGTACCGTCGGTTTCCGGGCTGCCGGAAACGGCGTTCGGCACACACGACGTCTCATGGTCGGTGCCAAGGTGCGCAAAGGGTGGCCGGGCCACCCCCGTGTCGAGCAACGTTCGGCACCAGCCGGTTGCCCAGCCTGCCGTTGTCGCGACGACGCGTCCTGTTTGCTGCGGTGCCAACAAGGCCCCGGTGGTTTCGAATTGTAATCCGAATCAACCAAGCGGGCCTTGTGCACTCAGTCAGGAGGAGGAATCAACCGTCAGCCGTGGACGCCCGGGGGCATCTGTTCAGGACCTTATCCGCTCGCCAGCCGTTCAGTGGGCTGGTGGGCCGGACGCGGTGCTACACGGTCCGAGGGCTGTGCATCTCCACCCTGCACGTATCCCTGATAATTCGGGTGCTGCCGCGCGCTGAATCCGCAACGGGTTGCATTTTTCGCCAGCGCAGGTTCTGCGCTGGCGCCATTCATGTCCAAGGCAGGTATTTCCGAAGCATTCGCCGGGCGTTGCGTGGAAGCGACGGGCGGGCAGAGGTGCAGCGAAAAGAATCGGGTAAGCAGGTGAAACACCGCACTTGTCGTTTTTTTTCGGTCTTCTCTACACAGCGCTGGTGGCGATTCCAGGCAATTCGGTAAACTGGCGAAAACCCCGTAGGACGGCCTCGCGTCCTGGAGAATTGCGTTGGTCAGGGGCCGGCTAGGAGCCTGGTGCCGCTGGCCTGCCGCTTTTGGCGGCGTTCGCGACTATAGCAGCAATGATTAAGTGCTTCAATTCCATAAAAAATTGTTATGATCCCGCCATGACGACCAATACCCCTCCGACTTCCGGCGTTCAGCTGATCGAAGTCGCGCCGGAGCTTGCCGGCCAACGCATCGACAATTTCCTCATCACGGCCCTCAAGGGCGTGCCCAAGACCTTGGTTTACCGCATCCTGCGCAAGGGTGAAGTGCGGGTCAACAAAGGTCGCGTCAAGCCGGAGTACAAGATCCAGGCCGGCGACATCGTGCGAGTACCGCCCGTCCGGCTGCCGGAGCGTGACGAGCCGGCGCCGGTCGCCCAGGGCCTTCTGCAGCGGCTGGAGGCCGCCATCGTCTACGAAGACAAGGCGTTGATCGTGATGAACAAGCCGGCCGGCATCGCCGTGCATGGCGGCAGCGGCCTGAGCTTCGGCGTGATCGAGGCGCTGCGTCAGCTTCGCCCGGACGCCAAGGAACTGGAGTTGGTGCACCGCCTGGACCGCGACACATCCGGCCTGCTGATGATCGCCAAGAAGCGCAGCATGCTGCGCCACCTGCACGCGGCGCTGCGCGGCGACGGTGTCGACAAGCGTTACATGGCGCTGGTGCGCGGCCACTGGCCGACCTCGAAGAAGCAGGTCAGCGCGCCTTTGCTCAAGAGCAACCTGCGCTCCGGCGAGCGCATGGTCGAGGTGAACGACGAGGGCAAGGAGGCGTTGACCCTGTTCCGCGTGCTGCGCCGCTTCGGCGAGTTCGCCACTATTGTCGAGGCGCGCCCAATCACCGGCCGTACCCACCAGATCCGCGTGCACACCCTGCATGCCGGGCATATGATCGCCGGTGACAGCAAGTACGGCGACGAAGACTTCAGTCGCGAAATTCGCGACCTGGGCGGCAAGCGCCTGTTCCTGCATGCCTACGCGCTGACCGTACCGCTGCCGGACGGTGGCGAGTTGAAGCTCGAGGCGCCGGTGGATGAAGTCTGGGCGAAAACCGTTGAACGTCTGAGTGCGTCCTGATCTATGAAAAAGGGCTATGAGCTACTGATCTTCGACTGGGACGGCACCCTTGCCGACTCGATCGGGCGAATCGTCGAGGCCATGAATGCCGCCGCCGAGCGTGCCGGTGAGGCGCAAAGCAGCGAGGACGCGGTCAAGGGCATCATCGGCCTGGCCTTGGCCGAGGCGATACAGACCTTGTACCCGCACCTGGCGCCAGCTCAGGTCGAAAGCTTTCGTCAGCACTATGCCGATATCTACATGGCGCTGGACCAGCAGCCTTCGCCGCTGTTCGATGGCGTGATCGAGTCGCTGGATGCCTTCCGGGCCGAGGGTTATCGCCTGGCGGTGGCCACCGGCAAGGCGCGTCGCGGGCTGGATCGCGTGCTCAAGGCCAATGGTTGGGAGCAGTTCTTCGACATCACTCGCGCCGCCGACGAGACCCGTGGCAAGCCGCACCCGCTGATGCTCGAGGAAATCCTCGGCCATTGTGGTGTCGAACCGGGGCGTGCGCTGATGGTTGGCGACTCGGCATTCGACCTGCAGATGGCCAGCAATGCCGGCATGCACTCGGTGGCCGTGGGCTATGGTGCCATGTCGCTGCAGGCGCTGGCCGAGTTTGGTCCGCAGGTGTGCATCGATCATTTTTCCCAGTTGCGTGAGTGGCTGGGTGGTTCCGCAATTCCACTTCCAAGGTAGGTAAGCATGGCAGACGAATGGAAAGCCCCCGAGGCCGAACCCGAGGAGCGTGAAGAGCGCAAGAGCTGGAAGCTGCTGGAAAAGACCCTGCTGGCAGGCGTAGAGGAGCGGCGCCGGGCTCGACGCTGGGGGATCTTCTTCAAGTCGCTGACCTTCGTCTACCTGTTCGGCATCCTGGCCTTGTTCACGCCGCTGATGGACATGGACAAGGCGGCGTCGCGCAGTGCCAACCATACCGCGCTGGTCGAGGTGCGCGGGATGATTGCTGACCAGGAGCCCGCCAGTGCCGACAATATCGTCAAGAGCCTGCGCGATGCGTTCAGGGACAGCAAGACCAAGGCTGTGGTGATGCGCATCAACAGCCCGGGCGGCAGTCCGGTGCAGTCGGGTTACGTGTATGACGAAATCCGCCGACTGCGCGCCGAATACCCCGCTATCAAGCTGTATGCGGTCATCGCCGACCTTGGCGCTTCTGGTGCTTACTACATCGCCAGTGCGGCGGACGAGATCTATGCCGACAAGGCCAGCCTGGTGGGCTCGATTGGTGTGACGGCGGCCGGTTATGGTTTTGTCGGCACCATGGAGAAGCTGGGCGTGGAGCGGCGTACCTACACAGCAGGCGAGCACAAGGCCTTCCTCGATCCGTTCTCGCCACAAAAGCCGGAAGAGACCGAGTTCTGGCAGGGTGTGCTGAATACCACGCACCAGCAGTTCATTGCCATGGTCAAGCAAGGGCGGGGCGAGCGCCTGAAGGACAAGGAACATCCGGAGCTGTTCAGTGGCCTGGTCTGGTCGGGCGAGCAGGCCAAGGAGTTGGGTCTGGTGGACGGGCTGGGTAGTGCCAGCTATGTGGCGCGCGAGATCGTAGGTGAGAAGGAGCTAGTGGACTTCACCGTGCAGGAGTCGGCGCTCGATCGCTTCTCCAAACGTGTGGGGGCCAGTGTGGCCGAGCGCCTGGCGATGTGGATGGGGTTCCAGGGGCCGCAGTTGCGCTGAGGTTCGTTGCGGGTTTTGTGGTGTCTGTGAGATCGAGCGCCGCCCGCGCGGCGCTTCGCGGGGCAAGCCCGCTCCCACATCTGTTTCGGGCCAGTCCCTCCTGTGAGGCCACCTCTATCCGCCTTGTTTGTTCCATTCGATATCGAAGGGGGAGGCAAAGCTGCTCTTCATCCATCTCCAGCCATGCACCAAGGCTGCAACCCACCTGGCACAGGAATAATTGGCCCGAAACAGATGTGGGAGCGGGCTTGTCCCGTCGGTGAGATCGAGCGCCGCCCGCGCGGCGCTTCGCGGGGCAAGCCCGCTCCCACATTTGTTTCGGGCCAGTCACTCCTGTGAGGTCACCTCTGTCCGCCTTGTTT